>Ga0209371_1000283_pt1 | contig 58483 bp, 44 predicted proteins | sample AgamicAtAmrz_FD_187165 | JGI IMG/M metagenome (GOLD analysis project Ga0209371, IMG submission 187165) | Agave microbial communities from Guanajuato, Mexico - At.Am.rz (SPAdes) (version 2) | ecosystem: Host-associated > Plants > Roots > Rhizosphere | place: Guanajato, Mexico | collected 2012-06-07
TCTGGAACGGCACCATGGTCTCATAATCCTCGGCGAAATCGCCGGCGATCATCAAAATCTTCTTCGGCATGTCTGCTCCTCCCGTTTTCGAATGCCTCTGGGCACCCTAACAGGCGGGATCGAGATGCGGGTATTATGGCAATACTACAGGGCCGATAAAGGTGGGATCAGCGAGCCTGCGGCGGCTGCGGCCAGCGTCTCACACCGCCGCCCCAATTCTCGAAGGCTTTTGAAAGCTTCAGCACGAACAAATCCTCGTAACGCGGCCCGACGATCTGCAAGCCGATGGGCATTCCCGATCTGGAGAAGCCGCAATTGATCGAGGAGGCCGGTTGTTCCGACATGTTCCACGGCACGGTGAAGGCGATATGTTCGAAGGGCCGTTCCGGATCATTGGTGGGCGAGGCCCAGTCGGCCGGATAGGACACGATGGGATTGACGGGTGAAATCACCGCATCAACGGACTGCATCAACCGCCCGCAGGTCTTACGCATTTCCATGGTCTGGTTGAAACCGAAAACGGCGCGCGAACCGGAAATATCCGCCCCCTTCTGCGCCCATTCATGAATATAGGGAAGGATCGCGGCGCGGCGGTCCGCGCTCAGCGCCGCCATGTCGCCCCAGAACTTCGCTCGCCAGAAATCGTCCAGCCCATCCAGCATTTCCCGCGTCAGCACCGGCTCGACCGGGATGACGATGGCGCCCGCAGCCTCGAACAGCTTCGCGGCGGAAAGCACGGCGTCGCGCACCTCTTCGTCCAGCGGCAGGCCGCAGCCGGCATCCAGCATCAGGCCGATTTTCAGGCCCTTCACATTAATATCGAGGTTCATCCAGTCGATATCGTTGGGCGGCAGCGAGGTGCCGTCGCGCCAGTCGGGGCGAGAAAGCGTCGCCATGGCATACGCGGCATCGGCAACGGTGCGGGTCATCGGCCCGGCGCAGCGGCCGGTATAATAGGGATCGACCGGGATGCGGCCCTGGCTTGGCTTGAAACCGAACAGGCCGGTCCACCCCGCCGGCAGCCGCACCGAGCCGCCAATATCCGTGCCGATATGCAGCGTGCCATAACCCGCAGACCCGGCCGAGGCCGCACCGGCGCTGGAGCCGCCGGGGTTCTGGGTGGGGTCCCACGGATTGCGGCTGAGCTTGTGGAAACTGGAAAGGCCGGAGGAGAGCATGCCGTAATCCGGGCAGGTCGTCTTGGCGTAAATAATCGCGCCATCCTCACGGCAGCGGGCGGCCACCGGCGCGTCCTCAACCGCGGGCACCAGTTCCACCGCTTTGGTGCCAAGCGGCACCGGATGGCCTTTCGTGGCGATCAATTCCTTCAGCGAAACCGGAATGCCATCGAGGGGCCCGAGCGTTTCGCCCTTTTGCCAACGTTCCGTCGAGGCCAGCGCCTGCCTGCGTGCATCTTCCGGATCATAGGCGTAAAGCGCATTCACCACCGGTTCGAAAGCATTGATGCGCGCCTCCACCGCCTGCCAATATTCCGATGGCGAAAGCTTCTTATCCCGGTAAAGCGCCAGGATTTCGAGCGTGTTGAGGTCTATGAGATCGGTCATGGCATCGTCTCGTCAGAAAAACAGGAAATAAGGGCGATATCGGCTTGAAACGGTCAGCTGGTATCGCGCGGGTCCAGCAGGTCGCGCAGGCCGTCGCCGAGAAGATTGAGGCCGAAGACGGCGAGCGCAATCGCAAGGCCGGGCATGATGGCGAGCCAGGGTGCGGTGCCAAGATAGGTCTGGGCATCGGCCAGCATCCGCCCCCAGGTGGCAGCGGGCGGCGGCATGCCGAGACCGAGGAAGGAAAGGCCTGCTTCCGTCAATATCGCAAGACCGAGCTGGATCGTCACCTGCACGATGATCTGGTTGGAAATATTCGGCACGATATGGAAAAGCGTGATCTTGGCGCGGTTCTGGCCGATGCTGGTGGCGGCGGTGACATATTCCCGCGACCATATCTGCAACGCCGCCCCCAGTGTCAGCCGGGCAAAGACCGGCACCATGAAGGTGGCGATGGCAATGATGGCGGTAAAACGGCCCGTGCCGATGAAAGCGCCGAGCATCATGGCCGACAGGATGGGCGGCACGGCGAAGATGATGTCGCAGATGCGCATGACCACGGTTTCGGTGAAACCGCGCAGCGCCGCAACCGCAACGCCAATGGTCGTGCCGATAAATGCGCCGATGGCGACGGCGGCGATGGAGGTGGACAGCGAGTTCCACGCACCGGCCATCAGCATCGACAACACATCGCGGCCGAAATGGTCCGTGCCGAGGCCGCCATAAACGAAGGGCGATTTCAGCTTCTGGACGATCTGCATCTTTGTAGGGGACACCGGCGTCCAGACCAGCGACAGCAGGGCGACTGCGACCAGAAAGACCGTGACAGCGATGCCGACGGCAAAGGCGGGGCGGCGGCGGATCAATCGCATCATCGCGCACCTGCCCGCAGTCTCGGATCGATGAAGAGATAGGCAATATCGACCACGAAATTCATGACGATCACCAGCGCCGAGAAAAACAGCACGACGGACTGCATGACGACGATATCGCGCTGGGTCAGCGCCTGATAGGCAAGCCGCCCGAGGCCCGGCAGGTTGAAGACGTTTTCCACCAGCACCGCGCCGGCAATGAGGAAGGTGAATTGCAGGCCGATCATGGTGACGACAGGGATCATCGCATTCGGCACCGCATGCCGCCACAGCGCCACCCGTTCGCTCAGGCCCTTGGCCCGCGCGGTGCGCACGAAATCCTCGTTCATCACTTCCAGCACGGCGGAGCGGCAGACGCGGGTGAGAACCCCGGCCTGCGACAGCGCAAGAGCGATTGCCGGAAGAATGAGCGCCGTAAGGCCCGCTGAAAAGCTCGGCGTCCAGCCGGGAAAACCGCCGGCCGGCATCCAGCCGAGCGTGGTGGAAAAGACGATGATGAGCAGCAGCCCGACCCAGAAGCCGGGCACGGCAATGCCCACATGCGAAAACAGCCCGGCCGCAAAATCCAGCGCCCCGTTACGGCTCCTCGCCGCCGCCACGCCGAGCGGAATGGCGATGGCCACCGAAAGGCAGACGGCCAGCAGCGCAAGCGGCAGGGTAACGGCCAGCCGCTCGACAATCAGCCCCGCCACCGGCACGCCATAGGTATAGGATTGCCCGAGATCGCCATGAAACACGCCGGCGAGCCAGTGGAGATAACGCAGCGGCAGCGGTTGATCGAGGCCCATCTGCTTCTGCAGCGCGGCGAGCGTATCGGGGCTCGCCGAAGTTCCGAGCATGATGGCCGCCGGATCGCCCGGCAGCAGGCCCATGACGACATAGATGATGAGGGAGACGGCAAACAGGGTGATGACGAGGCTTAAAAGACGCCGGATGAGGACGGCTAACATCTGGCATCTTCTCCTTGCTTTGTTTCGCCTGCGGTCGAAGGTCCAGTTATCTCTCTCCCGTCATTCCGGCCCTGAGCCGGAATCCAGCCGACGCGCGTCTGCGCGGCGGAGAGAGCCCTTTCAGCCCAAGGACTTGGGCTGGCTGGATGCCGGATCATCCTCGGGCTCGACCCGGGGACCGGCATGACGGAATAAATGGATGTCGACAAACGTCACTCTTCCCAATGCACATCCGTCAGCACATTCGAGGGAATGGGCTCGTTTTCCCACAGCCCCTTCACCTTCCTGTCCCAGACGCCGAGTTTCGGCATGACGAAAAGATAAAGGGCGGGCACGTCTTCCGCGAGGATTTTCTGGGCTTCGCCATAGAGCTTTTCCTGCTCGCCGGCATCCGCCGTCTTTTCCACATTCGCCACGACCTCGTTGAAAGCCGGGTTCTTATAATTGAAATAATAGGGGTCGCGCGCATAGATATCGATATCCATCGGCTCGGCATGGGCAACGATGGTCATGTCGTAATCCGCGCCCTTCAGGACATCCGCCACCCATTTGGCCGGAAACTCGGTGGTCTCGATGGTCATCGTCACGCCGATTTCGGCAAACATTGCCTGCAGGATTTGCGAGGTCCGCTGGGCATAGGCCATTTGCGGGGCCTTGATGGTGAAGCTGAATCCGTCCGGATAACCGGCTTCGGCAAGCAGCGCCCTGGCCTTGTCGATATCGTAAGGATGAACCCCGGTCGTATCGATATAGCCGCGGTCATTCGGCGTGTAATGGCTGCCGATGGCCGTGCCGAAGCCGGACCAGGCGCCTTCGATGACAGTGCCGCGATCCACCGCCATCATCAGCGCCTGACGCACGCGCTTGTCATCGAAAGGCTTGCGGGCATTGTTCATGCCGGCCACGACCTTCAGCTCGGTATTGCCGACGAAGGTGCCGAGGCGCGCGTCGCCATCGAAGGAGGTCATCAGTTCCGGTGCGCCGAATTCCGGGAAAGCATCGATATCGCCGGATTTCAGTGCGGCGGCCTGCGCCTGCGGATCGGAGACGAAACGGAAGGTCGCCTTGTCCAGCTTCACCGCCACGGCCTTGTCCCAATAGGCCTCATTCTTCTGCAACTCGACCTTATCGCCCTTGGCCCAGTTCACGAATCTGAACGGGCCGGTGCCGACAGGAGTGGTGCGGTTATTCTCGGCGCTTTTCGGCGCCACCATCACGGAGGCGGGCCAGCCGAGCCAGTAGAGAAGGCTGCCGGCCGGCTGCTTCAGCTTCAGCACCAGCGTTGCCGCATCCGGCGTCTCGACAGTGTCTATGGCGGCGAAGAAGCGTTTCTGCGGATTGACCGAGCTTTCGCCACGCGCCCGATCCAGCGAAAATTTGGCGACAGAGGAATCGAAAGCCTCGCCATCATGAAAGGTGACGCCCTTGCGCAGCTTGAACGTATAGGTCTTGCCATCAGGGGAAATTTCCCAGCTTTCGGCAAGCTGCGGCTTTACCTTGCCGTCGCGGTCGATCTTCACCAGACCTTCGAAGACATTCTGCCATGTGACCTGGCCGATGGCGACGGGGGCGGCGATGGTCGGATCGAGACCGGCCGGCTCGACGGCCATGCCAAGCGTCAGCGCGGTTTTCGGCGCGGCTTCGGCAACCTTTGCCGAAAGCGGCAGCCAGAGCGCCGTGCCCAAGGCAAGGGTCAGCGCGGTACGGCGCGAAAGCGTTGCCGCCTGCGAAAGATAAGTGCGTGGCATCATTGTCCCCTGTCTGGCGGCCGGGGCATTTTTGCCCTCGGAAGACCGCCCGTTGCAAAAAGAGTGTCATGTTGCAGGCGCACACACAATCTCGATTTTTGTGTGCTCCGTGTAGCTGAAATGGCTACACGGAAATGCAGATGGAAATCAACCATCCGGGCGGAAAGGCCAAACCGTCCCGCTTATCCCGCCGTCGCCTCGCGCATGAAGCGCTCGATGAAATCGGCGAGCTTGGAGGCGGCGAAGGAGAGTTGGCGGTCGGGGGCGACGCAGAGGTCGATCTGGGTGTGAATGCCCTTTTTGCCAGAGAGCGGAACGGCGACCATCTGCCCGCTGCGGATTTCCCGCGCCACCGAAAGCGCCGGCAGAAGCGTGGCGGCGGCGTGGCCCAGCACCAGTTCCTTCAGCATTTCCAAAGAGCTGGTAATGAAGACGGGATCAAGCTCGATGCCCGCATCGGCAAACAGCGTGTCGAAGGCCTGACGCGCCGCGAAACTTTTATCCGGCAGGGCAAGCGGCAGCCCGGCCAGCTCTTTCAGCGAGACTTCCGGCTGTGCCGCGAGCGCATGGCCGGCCGGGAAGATGGCATCGTAGCTGATGCGGGTGCGCGAGCGCACTTTTACGCCGGAAAGCTTCGGCGCGAACAGGCTGACGACAAGATCGGCTTCCGCCGCACCCAGCGCCTCCATGGCCTGGCGGGCGCTGGTAATATGCACCTCGAAGCGCAGTTTTGGGTATTTCAGGCTGAACTGCGCCAGCACCGGCGCCAGAAGGTTCGCCACCGTCGCACCATTGGCATAGACCGTGACCCGGCCGCGCTGAAGCCCCTTCAGATCGTCGATGAGCTGATGCACATGGTCGAGTTCCCGCAGCGTCTTGCCGGCGCGGGCGGCTAGCAGCTCTCCCGCAGCCGTGAGCTTCACGCCGCGGCTGGAACGCTCCACCAGTGGCGAGCCGAAATAATATTCGAGGTTCTCGATCTGCCGGCTCACCGCTGTGGGCGCCACATTCAGGTTTTCCGCCGCGGCGCGCATGGAATTGGTGCGGACCAGTTCGTCGAAATACATTAATGCGCGCAGTTGCATGGGGTGGATACCTTGTTCGGATAGGTCACGTGGCGGTTCACCATATCATCGCAGCGTCGCGAGAAAATACTTCACGCGGGAAGATCGCTCGTGAAAGCAAAGCTCGCCGCTTGTTTCTTCTCCCGCCGGGGAGAAGGTGGCGCGCAGCGCCGGATGAGGGGGCGACGGCAAAGATATGCGGAGAGCTTGCCCCCTCATCTGCCCCTTCGGGTCATCTTCTCCCCGGCGGGGAGAAGAAAAAGGAGGCACCCTCGCGCCATCACGCGCGTTTGAAACCCTCGCTCGCCACCAGCAGCTGCCTTGTATAATCCGCACTGAATTCTCGGCTTTCCAGCGCCTCCGCCTCCAGCATTTCCACCACCTTGCCGCTTTTCATCACCGCGAGGCGATCGCACATATGGCTGATGACGCCGAGATCGTGGCTGACCATGACGAAGGTGAGGTTGCGGTCCTTGCGGGCCTGTTCCAGCAGATTGAGGATTTCGGCCTGAATGGAGGCGTCGAGCGCCGAGGTCGGCTCATCCAGCAGCAGGATTTTCGGCTCGACGATCAGCGCACGCGCAATGGCGATGCGCTGGCGCTGGCCGCCGGAAAGCTGGTGCGAATACCGGAAGCGGAAGCCGGAACCGAGGCCGACTTCATCCAGCGCGCGGGCAATGCGCTGTTCGCGATTATCGAGACCGTGGATGACCAGCGGTTCGAGCAGCAGCGCATCCACCGTCTGGCGCGGGTGCAGCGAGCCATAGGGGTCCTGAAACACCATCTGCACGTCGCTATAAAAGCTCCTGTCGCGGTGCTTGCCGGCATAGGAGCGCCCGGCCACCGTCAAGGAGCCTTCATCGAAATGGTTGAGGCCGGCAATGGCGCGCAGCAGCGTCGATTTGCCGGAGCCGGACTCGCCGACGATGCCGAAAGATTCGCCCTCGGCCACATCGATGCTGACGCGGTCGAGCGCGATGTAACCGTCGAAATCGACCACCATGTCGCGGACGGAAAGTACTGAACTCATGCGCGCCACTCCGGCTTGCGTTCCAGAACCGGCAGCGGATGCCGGTGGCCGCCGATTTCCGGCAGGCAGTTCAGCAGGCCCTGCGTATAGGGATGTTTCGCCTCTTTCAGATTGGCGGAAGACAGCTCTTCCACCACCTTGCCGGCGTACATGACGAGAACGCGGTCACAGAAAGACGATACCAGCCGCAGATCATGGCTGACGAAGATCAGCCCCATGCCACGGTCGCGCACCAGCTTGTCGAGAATGTCGAGCACTTCGAGCTGCACCGTCACATCGAGCGCCGAAGTCGGTTCGTCGGCGATCAACAGTTCCGGGCCGCAGACCAGCATCATGGCGATCATGACACGCTGGCCCATGCCGCCGGAAACCTCGTGCGGGTAAAGATCGAAGACGCGTTCCGGGTCGCGTATCTGCACGGCTTCGAGCATGGCGAGCGTGCGCTGGCGCGCCTCGCTGCCGCCGATCTTTTCATGGGTGCGCAGGGTTTCCATGATCTGGCGGCCGATGGTCATGACCGGGTTCAGCGAATATTTCGGGTCCTGCAGGATCATGGCCATGCGCTTGCCGCGCATGATCCGCCGCTCTTTTGCAGACGCCTTGAGCAGATCGATGTCGCCGAAGCGCAGCGCATCCGCCTCGATACGCGCATTTTTCGGCGTCAGCCCCATGATGGCGCGGCCTGTCTGCGATTTGCCCGAGCCGGATTCGCCGACGATGCCGAGACGCTCGCGGCCGAGCGTGAAGGACACGCCGCGCACCGCCTCCACGAGCCCGGTGCGGGTGGGGAAGGACACGCGGAGATTCTGGACGGTCAGAAGCGGCGCGCTCATTGGCCCGCCTCCTTGGGGTCCAGCGCATCGCGCAGGCCATCGCCCAGCAGGTTGAAACCGAGGCTGACGATGAGGATCGCCGCGCCGGGCATGGCCGCGACCCACCATTGATCGAGGATGAAGCGGCGACCCGAAGCGATCATCGCGCCCCATTCCGGCAGCGGCGGCTGTGCGCCGAGGCCGAGGAAGCCGAGACCGGCGGCGGTGAGGATGATGCCGGCCATATCCAGCGTCACGCGCACGATGAGCGACGACAGGCAGAGCGGCATGACGTGCTTCAGCACGATACGGAAGGGCGACGCGCCCATGAGCTTGACCGCAGCGATGAAATCGGAATTGCGGAAGGTCATGGTTTCGGCGCGCGCGATGCGCGCATAGGGCGGCCATGAGGTAAGCGCGATGGCGAGCACCGCGTTTTCAATGCCCGGCCCAAGCGCCGCGACCAGCGCCAGCGCCAGAACGAGCTTCGGAAAGGCAAGAAAGATATCGGTGATGCGCATCAAAACCGCATCCACCCAGCCGCCGGCATAACCGGAAACCGTGCCGACGATGAGGCCGACGGGGGCCGCGATGATGGCGACCAGCAGAACCACGAACAGCGTCAGCCGCGAACCGTGGATGAGGCGCGAAAGAATATCGCGGCCCTGATCGTCGGTGCCGAGCAGATAGCTTTCCGTGCCGGGCGGCAACAGCCGGGCATTGCGCAGATCGCCCTGCACCGGGTTATGCGGGGCCAGAACATCGGCAAACAGCGCCACGAACAGCAGCGCGATGATGATGGCCAGCCCAAGCAGCGCCAGACGGTTTTCCGAAAAGCGCCGCCAGATGACATAGGCGCGGCCAAGCCGCGCCTGCCTGCGCGAGGCCGGCCGGTCGGAGAGAAGCCATTCGCGGCTATAGGGTTTGATCGTATCGGTCGAAAGGGTCATCGGCTGCGCGTCCTTGGATCGAGCGTCCGGTAAAGCAGATCGGAGAAGAGATTGATGCCGACGAAGATGGCGCCGATCACGATCGTGCCGCCGAGAACGGCATTCATATCCGCATTCTGCAGGGAATTGGTGATGTAGAGGCCAAGCCCCGGCCAGGCGAAGATGGTTTCGGTCAGCACCGAACCTTCGAGCAGACCGGCATAGGAGAGCGCAATCACGGTCACCAGCGGCACGGCGGCGTTGCGCAGCGCGTGGAACCAGATGATGCGTGTTTCCGAAAGCCCCTTGGCGCGGGCAGCGACGATATATTCTTGGCTTAGCTCGTTCAGCATGAAGGAGCGCGTCATGCGACTGATATAGGCCAGCGAAAAATAGCCGAGCAGACAGGCCGGCAGGATGATGTGGCGGAAGAGATCCCACAACACGTCCCATTGCCGCTGCCAGATCGCGTCGATCAGGAAGAAGCCCGTGACCGGCGTGAAGGTGAATTCATAAACGATATCCATGCGGCCGGGATAAGCCACCCATTGCAGCCGGGCGTAAAACACCAGCAGCGCCAGAAGGCCAAGCCAGAAGATCGGCACGGAATAACCGATGAGGCCGATGACGCGCACCACCTGGTCGGCAAAGCTGCCGCGCTTGACGGCGGCAAGCACGCCGAGCGGAATGCCGAAGACGGCGCCGATGATGGTGCCGAGCGTGGCGAGTTCTATCGTCGCCGGAAACACCCGCTTGATATCCTCCATCACCGGATTGGTGGTGAGGACGGAGGTGCCGAAATCGCCCGATAGCGCCTGTTTCAGATAAAGGAAGAACTGCTGCCAGAGCGGCAGGTTGAGGCCGAGCTGCTCACGCACCCGCTCGACCACATGTGCGGGCGCACGGTCGCCGACGATCGCCAATGCAGGATCGATCGGCACAACGCGGCCAATGAAAAATGTGACCGCCATCAGCCCCAGAAAGGTGGTGATGACGGTGACGGCGAAGCCGAGAACGGCTTTCACGCGGGCATTGGCACGGCGTTTGCCGTGCCTCGCCCTGCTGTTGCTTTCAACCATGCTCAAGAGACCGATCCTTCCGGATCATTCCTTGGAAATGGTGTAGACGAAGTTGGTGTCGAAGCTCGGTCCGAGCTTCAGGCCCTTCAGCTTGGCGGAATATCCCGCCACTTCCGTCTGCTGGAAGATGATGACGAAGGGACCCTTCGCCAGAACTTCCTTCTGCAGGTTTTCATAGATGGCGGCGCGCTTGGCGCTGTCCTTCTCCAGAAGCGCAGACTGGGTTTCCTTGGTCAGATCAGGAACGTCCCAGGCATTGCGCCAGGCGAGCGTCTTGTTCTTGCCCTCGTCGGAATTGTCGTAGTTGATGGTGAAGGTTTCCGCATTCGAGTTCGGGTCGAAATAGTCCGAACCCCACTGGCCAATGTAGATATCATGCGTGCGGGCGCGGTATTTGGTCAGCGTCTGCTTGCCATCGCCCGGAATGATTTCCAGCTTGATGCCGGCCTGCGCCAGCGTCTGCTGCACGCTTTCGGCAATGCCGGTCACCGGCTGCGTATTGCGCACATCCATGGACACGGTAAAGCCGTCCTTCAGGCCGGCCTTGGCCAGAAGCTCCTTCGCCTTGGCGACGTCGAGCTTGTAGGGGTTCTCGTCAAGCGCGCCGAGCTGGCCCTTCGGCAGGAAGGTCTGGTGAACTTCGCCGATGCCCTTGATGATCGTCGCGCCAATGGCGTCGTAATCGACCAGATATTTGAAGGCTTCGATGACCTCGGGCTTCTTCAGGTTCTCGTTCTTCTGGTTGAGGCTGAAATAATAGACGGTGCCCTTCGGCGCGGAGGTGACGGCAAGGCCTTCCTTCTTGGAAACGGCTTCCATGTCGCCCGGCTCGAGGTTGCGGGCCACATCGATATCGCCGTTCTCAAGCGCCAGACGCTGGCCGGAGCTTTCCTTCATGTGGCGATAGACGACGCGCTTCAGCTTCGGCTTCTCGCCGTAATAATTCGGGTTGGCTTCCAGGATCACCGCCTCGTTGGCCTTCCAGCCAAGGATCTTGTAAGGGCCGGAACCGGCATAACCGGTCTTCAGGAACTCGTTGCCGAAATCGGTGTCGTATTTGTAATCGGCGCTCGGCGTGACGGACTTTGCCTTTTCGGCGATGAGCTTCTTGTCGACCACCGAAGCGACGGTTGCGGTCAGCACGTTCAGCACGAAGCTCGGCGCATAGGGCTTGTCGACCGTCAGAACGAAGGTGTTCGCATCCGCAGCCTTCGCCTTTTCGGTGACGTTGTCACCGCTGAGACCGAACTGCGTCAGCAGGAATGCCGGGGACTTGTCGAGCTTCACGGCGCGTTCGAAGGAGAAGGCCACATCATCGGCCGTGACGGGATTGCCGGAGGCGAATTTCAGGCCGGATTTCAGCTTGAACGTATAGGTCAGGCCATCGTCGGAGGTCGTCCAGCTTTCGGCCAGATCGCCGATAACCTTGGACGTGTCGTTAAGATCGATGGAAACCAGCTTGCTGTAGGTGTTGCCGGTCACTTCGGCAGCGGAGAGTTCGAAAGCCTCGCCCGGATCGAGCGTGATGATGTCGTCGATGGCGAAACCTTCGACCAGCGTATCGGCCGGCGTTGCGGCAAAAGCCTGCGGCGCCGCCAGCATCATCAGCGACAAAGCGGCGCTGGTGCTGAGAATACGCATGGATTTGTTGAGCGATTTGATCATAGGATCTCCCCTTTTGTTATAAGCTTGATTTGGTTCGCTTCAGCTCTTCTCAGGCCGCCTCGTGCCAGGCCTGAGACAAAACACGCAGCCAGTTTTCCCGGCATATTTTAGCAAGTTCTCCATCACCGTAGCCCGCCGATTTCAGCGCCGCAACCAGATTGTGATTGCCGCTCGCATCGGCAACGCCGACGGGTATCGTCGCGCCGTCGAAGTCCGATCCCAGCGCCACGCAATCGATGCCCATGCGCTCCACCATGTAATCGATATGGCGCACCATATCGGAAAGCGGCGTATCGGCAATGTCGCGCGCATCGGCCCTGAGCATGGTCACCGCGTAATTGAGACCCACCAGCCCGCCGCTTTCCTTGATGGCGTCCATCTGCCTGTCGGTGAGATTGCGGGCCACGGGGGTAAGCGCATGCGCGTTGGAATGGCTGGCGATCAGCGGCTGGTTGGTGGTCTTCGCCACATCCCAGAAGCCTTTTTCGGTGATATGCGCGAGATCGATGAGAATGCCGAGCCTGTTGCATTCCTTCACCAGTGCAAAACCGGCGTCGGTGAGGCCCGGCGCCGTATCGGGAGACATGGGATAAGAGAACGGAACGCCATGGCCGAAGATATTGTGCCGGCTCCAGACCGGGCCGAGCGAGCGCAGGCCGGCGGCGTAAAACACCTCCAGCGCATCGAGATCGGCCCCGATCGCCTCGCAGCCTTCCATGTGCAGCACGGCGGCGAAGATATCCTCGGCAAAGGCCTTGCGGATATCGGCCGTGGAGCGGCAAAGCCGCCACGCGCCAGCGCGATCCAGCCTCAGCGCAATCGCCGCCTTTTCCATGGCGATATCGAGCGAGGGCTGCCGCTCCAGCGGGGAGGCGAGCGGCGTGTTGTAATGGCCGCTTTCATCCGGTTCCTGAAGAATGAGATCGCCGGAGGGAATATAGATGGCGCAGATGCCGCCGCCGAGGCCGCCTGCCCTTGCGCGGGGCCCATCTATATGGCCTTCGCGTGTGCCGTTCCTGAATTCGGCCACCGGATCGGCACCGGCCTTGCTGTTGCGCCACAACCGAAGCAGCACATCATTATGACCGTCGAACACTGCGTGCATGGGAAGAAATTCCAGTCATCGGAAAGAACAAAACGGGGGCGGGCAGACGCCGGGATGACACCGCGCGAAAGCAAACCGGCGCATTGTTCGCCGACCGCTATTGTCTGTCGGAGGCGATCTTAGGACGATCTCTTCGAGCTTCGCAAGACACAAATTAGGCAGCGGTGAAATTATCACCACTTGCCTTTTGCCGGAATTTGCGCTTCGTCAGGCGCGCCAGCCGCCATCCGCTTTCGTGAGCAGCGGCGTTGAAAAAACACCCCTCACCCGCTCCGGCCATTCCGGCCCGAAAGCGGCGATTTTTTCCCGCCAGCGATCCGATTGCAGCATGGCCGCGCCGATGACGGCCGGCCGGATGCCGGAGGCGGCGAGAAGCGAAAGACCCGATATGATGGAGCTGCCGCTGGAGATCACATCATCCACCAGCGCCACCCGCCGGTTCTCGATGAGCGGCAGCATGCGCGGATCGATATAGAGCCGTTTTTCCTGCCTTGTGGTGATGGAGGACATCGGCACCGACAGTTCCTCCAGATACCAGAATTTGCGCGAGGTGCCGAGCGGCACGTAACGGGAATGGCCGAGATGCCGGGCGACGGCGGCGGCGAGCGTCAGCCCCAGCGTCGGCAGGCCGATGACGACATCAGGTTTGAAGGGAAGAAGCTGTGCGGCGAGATCGGCCGCCAGCGCCTCGAGCACCTCAAAAGAGGCCTGATTGACGATGAGCGAGGCCAGCGCATGTTCGCCATCCGCCAACGGCCTTATCGGCAGGCATATCTGCCTTCCGTCATCCAGCGCCGCCGGAAAGAAGGCGGAATGCGGGCCGGCCGTTTCGAAGCTGCGGCGCGGATGGATCTCCTGCCAGAACTCATGCGGCGCGGCGGGAGAATGGGCGGCAGGCAATGCGGATGACGGCATCGGTTTTTCCTTTCAGAACCGGGATGGCGCAAAGCGGAGGCGGTGTTCAGCCACGCCAATCCCGTTCGGCAGATTAGTCATTTTAGCAACCACAGAGACGCTGCGGGTTCATTTCATTGGCTTTTTCCGTTAGAAGAGAAAAAAGCAACAGGCATTCGGATGAACCCACCTATGACGCGGGTTTTTCCCATATTCAAGGACAAGCTGCCCATGAGACTGCTGGACCGCATCGGCGAGGACCTGCCATTCCTGACGGAGCTTCGCCACGACCTGCACGCGCATCCCGAACTGGGTTTCGAAGAGGAAAGAACCAGCGCCATCGTCGCCGATCTTCTCGAGCGTGCCGGGCTGAAGGTGCATCGCGGTCTCGGCGGCACCGGCGTGGTCGCCACGCTGCAGGTGGGCAACGGCACCCGCAGCATCGGCCTGCGCGCCGACATGGATGCGCTTGCCATGCCGGAAGTGCCCGACCGGCCCTATAAATCGAAATTTCCCGGCAAGATGCATGCCTGCGGCCATGACGGCCACACCGCCATGCTGCTGGGTGCTGCGCGTTACCTCGCAAAGACCCGCGATTTTTCCGGCACCGTGCATTTCATTTTCCAGCCTGCCGAAGAAGGCCGCGGCGGCGCGAAAAAAATGGTGGAGGACGGGCTTTTCACCCTGTTCCCCTGCGATGCGGTCTATGGCCTGCATAATATGCCGGGGCTCGGCATCGATGAAATGGCAGTTGTGGAAGGCCCGCAGCTTGCCTCTTCCGACAGCTGGCGCGTGACCTTCAAGGGCATCGGCACCCACGGCGCCAAGCCGCATCTCGGCCGCGATCCGGTGACGGCGGCGGGCACCTTCCTCGCCTCGCTGCAAACCATCGTCGGCCGCGTCGTCGATCCGCTGCAACCCGCCGTGGTCAGCGCCTGTTCGGTGCAGGCGGGCGACCCGAAGGCGCTCAACGTCATTCCCGATCTCGTCGAAATCGGCGGCACGGCGCGCGCTTATGCGGCTGACGTGCGCGACCAGCTCGAAGCGGAAATCGGCAGGCTGGCGAAGGGCACGGCGGCAATGTTCGGCATCGAGGCGCATTACGAATTCATCCGGCGGATTCCCCCCGTCATCAACGAGGCGGATGCGACGAAACGGGCGCTGCGCGCCGCAAGAACCGTCTTCGGCAACAAGACCCGCAACGCCTTCCCACCCTCGACCGCCGGCGACGATTTCGCCTTCTTCGCGGGCGAAGCTCCCGGCTGCTATGTCTGGCTGGGCAACGGCCCGGCAGTGGATGGCGCGCTGCACCACAACACCTCCTACGACTTCAACGATGCGGCCATCGTGCCGGGCGTGGCGTTCTGGGCGACGCTGGTGGAGCAGGAACTGGCGGCGGAGTGACGCCCTGGCCTGCGCGATGGCCGCTCAGGCGCGCCGCGCGCCCGGGCGAGCGAAGCTGGCTAAAATTCCGGCAAGCGCGCAGCCGGCGGTAATGGCCATGATGCCGGGCCAGCCGGCATGGATCCAGAACCAGCCGCCGACCCAGCCGGTAATGCTCGCTCCGCAATAATAAAACAGCAGATAAAGCGCGGAAGCATGGCTTTTGGCGGCGCCCGCATTTGCGCCCACTCCGCTGCTGGCAGCCGAATGCCCGATGAAAAATCCGATGGTTATCGCCGCAATCCCCGCCACGATGAGGATGATGCTCGAGGCGAATGTGAGCAGGATACCGGCAAGGATGGTGGAAAAGGCAACCACCAGCATGATCCGCCGGCTGAACCGGTCGACCAGCGCCCCGCCATAGGAGGACGCGACGATACCCAGGGCAAAGGTCAGGAAAATCATGCTGACGGCCGTGCGGCCCAATTCGTAAGGCGGCGCGACGAGGCGAAAGGCGCAATAGTTGAAAACGGTGGTGAACACGCTCGTCAGCATCGCGCCGAGGAAATAGAACCGCCGAAGTTCCGGGTTTCCAAGATGTTGCGCCCATATTCTCAGATGATTTTTAAGCGGCATGTGCTGCGGCCGGAAATTCCGCGAGGGCGGAAGCAGCAACAGGAAGCCGATGGCCGCGAGGATGCAGACCGCCCCCAGCGCATACATTGCCACCTGCCAGGAGGTATAGGCGGACACAAGCCCCATGCCGACACGCCCCGCCATGGAGCCGAAGGCCGTGCCGCCGACATAAAGCCCCATCGCCTTGCCGAGACTGGAAGGTTCGATCTCCTCGGCAAGATAGGCCATGGCCACGGCCGGAACGCCGCCGAGCACGAACCCTTCCAGCGCACGGGCGGCAAGCAGCCATGCCCAGCCTTGCGTGCTTGCCGCAATGATATTGGCGATGGCGGCCAGCATCATCGAAACGAACATCAGATTTCGGCGGGTGAAGAGCTGGGCAAAGGCACCGCTGAGAAGAATGGCGAAGGCAAGCGTTCCCGTCGTCAGCGACAAAGCGAGCGATGCGGTTGCAGGGTTGATGCCGAATTCCGCCGGAAATTCCGGCAAGAGCGGCTGTACGCAATAGATCAGCGAAAAGCTGGCGAAGCCCGCGAGGAAAAGCGCCCAGCTCGCCCGGCGAAACTGGCGGCTTCCCTGCCGTATCCAGAGCACATCCGGCGGCTCCTCCGTCATGACGATCGGCGGGGTGAAATCCTGTTTTTTGAGCTGGCGCATCGGGTTTGTCCTTTTCGCTCCCAGCTATAGCGCAGCTCCGTCTTTCATTCTAATATATGGAAGGCGTTCCCATCATATCTGGATCTAATATCATGGAACTCAGGCACATCCGCTATTTTCTGGCCATCGCCAATGAAGGCAGTTTTACGCGGGCGGCAGAACATCTGGGAATCGCGCAGCCGCCGCTCAGCCAGCAGATAAAGGTTCTGGAACAGGAAATCGGCGTGCGGCTGTTCCGGCGTCTCGCGCATGGTGCGGAACTGACACCGGCGGGCCATGCCTTTCGTGCTGCGGTGGCCCATATTCCGCATCAGGTGGGCGAAGGTGTCCGGCTCGCACGCAGGGCGGCGGCCGGTGAAACCGGCATTCTGAGAATAGGCGTTACCGGCACGGCGGCGCTCAATCCTCTGGTTCCGGCCTGCATCCGCACCTATAGACGCCAATATCCCGACGTGGAACTTCAGGTGATGGAGGCAGCCGCCCTGGCGTTGACGCCGGCCCTGCTCGAAGATCGGCTGGACGTGGCGCTTTTGCGCCCTTCTCAATCCGATCCCGATACATTGCTCGAGGAAGTGCTCACCGACGAACCGCTTCTGGTCGCCCTGCCGGCATCCCATCCGCTCGCGCGGCGCGGCACCGCCATAGACCTGATGGAATTGCGCGACGACCCTTTCATTCTGACGCCACGCAACGTCGGCACCAGCCTTCACGATGCATCGATAAAAGCCTGCCAGGAGGCCGGTTTCACGCCACGCCTCGGGCCGGCGGCACCGCAAATCGCTTCGATATTGTCGCTGGTCGCGGCCGAACTCGGGGTTTCCCTCCTTCCGGAATCCGTCGCGCAGGTCAAAATGCAGAACATTGTCCTGCTGCCCTCCAGCGGCCCGCCGCCGCGGCTTTCCATATCGCTCGCCTATCGGCGCGGAACGACATCGCCGGTGGTGAAGAATTTCGTGTTGGCGGCGCGCATTGCCGCGCGCGAAACACAGACGCCTGACGTGGCCGGGGTCGAATAAACCGCAGCCCGCGGATGCGGGCCGCCGCTATTCGAGAACGGCAATCACCGGGCTTTCCATCACCCTGCCCGTCAACACATCGGCAATGCCCATATCCGTCTGGTGCGGGCCGATATTGCAGGCGAGCGTCGCGCCGAAGCAGGCCTTGAAGACGAGATAGGGCGGCTGCCATTCCACCACCCTGCCGACGGCTTGGCGCAATTCTTCGAAAGCCTTTGCCACGTCTTCAAGCGGAGCATCGGAAACGAGGCCGGAAAGCGGCAACGGAAGAAGTGCGGTGACCCTGCCCTCTGAGGCAACGGCCATGCCGCCGCCTGCCGCTATCACCGCATTGGCGGCGAGCGCCATGTCCTCGGCATTGCCGCCGAAAACGGTGAGGTTGTGGCTGTCATGCGAGACGGTGGTGGCGAAGGCGCCGTTCCAGTTTCCCCAGCCGGTGAGAAAGCCGGTTCTGGTGGTCGGCTCGGCGATGCCGTGGCGGTGGGTGACGGAAATCATCGTCGCATCTTCGGGCGGAACGACAAAACCGTCCTTCACCTCGGCTTCCGCCTCGCCCCATTGCGTGAAGCGCGGGCGGTCGATGGTGGCGAGGCGCACCCTCGCGCCCTCACAGGCAACCCGGAAATCATCGGCTGCGCGCAGCGGCAGTTTCATCGAGCCTTCGAGCGCTGTCGCATCGCAGGCCGGAACGTCGACGAGCATATGTCCGCCTTCCGCAACCGCCCTGCCCCCGGCCAGAACGTGGCGGGCGGCAAAACCGCTTAGATCCTCGAAGACGACGATATCGGCGCGACGGCCGGCGGCGATGAGGCCGAGATCGGTACGGCCGAGCCTTTGGGCTGCATTGAGCGTTGCGGCGCGCAGCGCCCATTCGGGCTTCAGGCCATAACGGACAAGGCGGCGCACCACATCGTCAAGCCCACCGCCCTGCAACAGATCATCAGGGAACACGTCGTCGGTGCACAGCGTCACTGTCTGCGGCAGGTGGCCGAGCGCGTTCAGCGCTTCCACGAATTCCGGCAGCAGGTGATCGTGCGAGCCGCGCAGCTCGATGGTCATTCCTGCCCTGAGCTTCGCCATCAGGTCTTCGCCCGAGACCAGCTCGTGATCGGAAGAAACGCCCGCCGCCATGAAGGCGTTGAGATCGGCGCCCTTCAGGCCGCGTGCATGGCCGCAGACCAGCTTTTCCGAGGCAAGCCCGGCCTGCACGATGCCGCTCATACGCGGATCGCGCTCGATGACGCCGCGCATGTTCATGATTTCCGCGACACCGCCGACCTGCGGCCATGACAGGATATCGGCGAGAATGGCGGCGTCGAAATCCGCCCCGCCGCGCTCCAGCCCCGGTGCGGAAGGCACGCAGGAAGGCGCGAGCAGAATGGCGCGCAGGGGCAGGTTTTCGATGGATTTCGCCGCCCAGCGCACCCCTTCCACACCGTGCACATTGCCGAATTCATGCGGATCCCAGACGATGGTGGTGACGCCACGGGCAACCACAGCCGCCGTATAGGCGGCCGGTGTGACCATCGAGCTTTCGATATGCATATGTGTGTCGATGAGGCCGGGCGAGACATAGGCGCCTGCCGCATCGATGATCCGTGCAGCGTCGCTGCGGCTTGCCCGCTCGTGCACGCTGGCGATCAGAGCGCCGACGATGCCGATATCGGCGGCGCGAAGCTCTCCCGTCACCACATCCACCAATGTTCCACCGGTGATGAGGACATCGAAAGGCGCATCGCCGCGTGCGGCGGCGACCGCGCGGCTGCGCAGCGCATCATCGGTGAGATCGGCAGGCTCGCGTGTCGGAGAGTTCGCGTTCATCGGGCGGCCTCCCGGCGCAGCGCCTCGAGAATGGCCGTCTTCGCACCTTCGGCATCCACCGTTTCGGCGAAATGCGCGTTGAAGACTTTCGCTTTCTGAGCGCGCGTCTCGACCACGGTTCGCCCACGCGTCAGCGTCGCCTGAAGCTCGACATCGATCCGCGCATGACGCCAGCCGATGAGACCTGAGGTAAAGGCGACGGCGGCCACGGGATCGTAAAGCGCCATGCCGGCTCTGCCACGGCTGGTGGCGATGCCGATGAAACCTTCCAGCAGATCGGCGATCAGCCCGGCATTCCTGCCGCCGGCATTGCGGATCGGCAGCACATCGGCGGGTGAGGCGGTGACCTTGCGGCAGGCGTCCAGATCGACCATGCGCAGCGGCAGGCCGTGGGAGAGCACGATGGCCAGCGCTTCCGGATCGGCAAAGGCGTTAAATTCAGCCGAGGCCGTGTGGTTGCCGCTGGTCACGCCGCCGCCCATCCAGGTCAGATCGGAAATTTTTGCGGCAAGATCAGGCCGGGCAAGGCACAGGGCGGCGATATTGGTGAGCGGTCCGAGTGCGAGAATGCGTTTTTCGCCTGCCCCCTCCAGCCAGCTGCAGAGGGCGGCAAAGGCATCGCTTTTCGGCAAGGCCGGCGCATCCGGCAGGCTTTGGCCGACGGTCGGAATGCCGCTATCGCCCAGAATGCATTGCGCGGTTTCGAGCGCGGCAAGCACCGGCATGGCGCGGCCCTGATGGATCGGCATCGACCAGCCGAAGGCTGAGACCGCTCCGGCGGCATTGCGGCAAACCGCCTGAAGCGTTGCATTGCCGAAGACCAGCGAAATGCCGTCAATGGCAAGGCCTGTCGATTGCACCACCATGATGGCGGCGATATCGTCAAAGCCCATATCGGTATCGATCCACACGCCCATGGTCAGTTGAACACCTTGAGGCTCGCCGCCTTTTCGACCGGCAGGTCGAAGGCGAGCGTATCGCCGATTGCGTGGGAGGTCAGGGCGGCGTCCGTTTCCGCCTTGATGGGGCCGAGCGGCGTATCGAGCAGATATTCGCGGCTGTTGCCGGCAAAGGAGGTGCCGCGCACGGTTCCCTGGAAAGGACCTGAACCGAGGGTGACCATGCGCGGCCGCCAGGCCAGTCCGGATGCTGAAAGGACTGGTCCGGGAAGCGGTGTTGTGCCGTTTGCGGTTTTCAACGCGCCGCCTTCCAGCGCGAAGATGTTTTCAAAGCCGACGAAATCCGCCACGAAGGACGAAACCGGCGCGTTGTAGATGTCTTCCGGCGTGCCGATCTGTTCAATCTTGCCGCCCTTCATGACGACAATGCGGTCGGCGAGCGCCAAAGCCTCGATCTGGTCATGGGTGACGAAGATCATCGTCACGCCGGTTTCCTTCTGCACGCGCTGTAATTCGGTCCGCATTTCAAGGCGTAGGCGGGCGTCGAGGTTCGAGAGCGGCTCATCGAGCAGCAGTACTTTGGGCTCCATGACCATGGAGCGCGCCAGCGCCACGCGCTGCTGCTGGCCGCCTGATAGTTCCGCCGGCTTGCGCGAGGCGAAGCTGGACAAGCCCACCGATTTCAGGCCGGAGGCGACCTTGTCCTCCAGCGCCTTGCCGCTCATGCCCTTGAGCTTCAGGCCGAAGGCGACGTTTTCGTAGACCGTCAGATGCGGGAAAAGCGCATAGGACTGGAACACCAGACCGACGGCGCGCTTGTTGGCCGCGACCCGCGTAATATCGGCCCCGTCAAGATCGATGCGCCCGCCCGCCACCGGCATCAGCCCGGCAATGGCGCGCATGGTGGTGGTCTTGCCGCAGCCTGATGGTCCCAGAAGCGCGAGCAGCTCGCCCTTGCGGATATCGAGATCGAGGTCCTTGACGGCGACATTGCCGCCATAGGCGAGCGAGACTTTTTTGAGCGAAAGGTAATTTGCGTCAGACATAACGGGAGAACCCCAGAAAACGTTCGGCCATGAAGACGATGCCGATGGAAAGGAAGGCGAGCAGCGAGGAGAGTGCGGCCACGGAAGGATCGAAGACGATTTCCATGTAACCCAGCATGTCGATGGGCAGCGTGCGCACGCCGGGGCCGGACAGGAACAGCGACACCGGCACCTGGTTGAAGCTCGTCACGAAACCGAGAATGAAGGCGGAGAGAATGCCGCCGCGAATATTCGGCAGCACCACCCGGAAAAACGCGCCGACCCGCGACGAGCCGAGCAGCACCGCCGCCTCCTCAATATCCGAGCGCAGATTGTTGAGGCTGGCCGAAACCACCCGCACCGCATAGGGCAGGATGAGCGCTGTGTGGGCGAGAAACAGGGCAAGCGTAATACCGATGCCGAAAGGCACGACGAAATAGCGCAGCAGCGCGAGACCAACGATGATGCCGGGCACGATGATCGGCGCGGAAACGATGGTGCGCACGGTCTCGGCAAAAGGCAGCTTGTAGCGCGACATGGCGTAAGAAGCGGGAATGCCGAGGATCAGCGCCGCAAACGTGCCGCCGATGGCAAGGAACATCGACATGGCGAAGCTTTCGCGAAAACTTTCCACGGTGAAGACCTTGGCGATCCATTTCAGCGAAAAGCCTTGCGGCGGAAAGGCGAGCGTATCGCCGGCCGAAAACGAGGCCGCGACGATGATGAGGAACGGCCCGATCAGGAAACCGACGACAAGCAGAAGCGTGAGCGGAATGAAGAGCTGCCGGGTCATTTCTTGTTCCTTGCGGTGGCGATGCGCTTCAGCAGGATATTGGCGGCAAAGCTCATGACGATCAGGATAAAGGCGATGACGCTTGCGGAGACGAAATTGTTGGAAACCGTCACCTGCTGGTAAAGCAGGGTTTCCAGCATCAGCACCTTGGAGCCGCCGAGAATGGCGGGCGTGATATAGGCCGTGAGCGAACCGGTGAAGACCAGCGTGCCGCCGACGACCAACCCTTCTTTGGTGAGCGGCAGGATGACCTTCCAGAACACCTGCAGCCAGCTTGCGCCGAGAACGCGGGCAGCCGCAATCGTATCCTTAGGCATATTCTCAAGCGCGCTGATGAGCGAGATGATCATCAGCGGCAGGAACAATTGCAGAAGACCGATGAAGACGGCCGTTTCGGAAAACAGGATACGGATCGGCCCGTCGCTGAGGCCGACGGCCTGCAGCGCCTGATTGACGATGCCGGTTCGACCCAGAATGACGATCCAGGCATAGGTGCGGGCGACCGGCGAAATCATCAGCGGTAGCACGACCAGATTGACGACGTGCCCCTTCGCGCCCTGTGACAGGTTGACGATGGCGAAGGCCGCCGCATAACCCACCACCGCCGAGACGATGGTGACAAGCGCGCCGAGCTTCAGGGTGCGCAGGAAAACCGTCTGGTTCAGCGGATCGGTGAAGAAATCGGCGTAAGCCGACAATGTCCAGCCATCGGCGGTGCGAAAGCCCTCCGACAGCAGGATGAAGACCGGCACAAGAAAGACCGCCGCCGCGAAAATTGCGGCGGGCAAGGCAAGCGCCAGCGCTTCGGCCCGGTTCTGAAACATGGGTTTATTCCCTGAACGGCCTGAGGGCCGGTTGTTTTTTCAGCCAGACGCGCCGGCCTACGATCAAAAGGGTGGAAAAGCGGTCAGGGGACGACCGAACCGCTTTTCCGGGAATGGAGCCGCCCTGACGGACGTTTAGGTGCCCCATTCCAAACGGTGAAGGGCTTACTGGCCGACCTTGGAATTCCACTCCGACAGCCACTTGTCGCGGTTATCCAGCGTCACGTCGGAAGGGATGAGCTGAAGGCTTTTTGCGGTTTCGTCGCCATAGGTGATGTTATTCGCCACCTCGTCGGAAACCTTGACTTCCCTGTTGGTCGGGCTGTCCACCAGCTTTTCGGCCAGCGCCTTCTGAATATCGGTCGAGAGCCAGAAATCCATGAACTGCAACGCCAGATCTTCGTTCTTCGTGCCCTTCGGCACCACGAGCACGTTCATGCCGCCGGTCTGGCCTTCCTTGGGTGTTGCCCAGGCAAGCGGCAGGTCGAGCTTGGTGAAAGGCGCCCAGGAGAAGCGGCCGATGGGCGCTGCCCAGATTTCTTCCTGCTGCATGAGCTGTACGAGCTGCGAGGACTTGACGTAGAAAGTGACGATATCGTCCTTCTTTTCGCCCACGGCCTCGATGGCGCCGGAAAGATCGGGCGTATCCTTGCCGATGGCCTTGCCGAGCATGTAAAGCGCCGGCGGGCCCTGGTTGGTGGTGACATTCGGGAAGGCGACGTGGTCGACAATGCCGTCCTTCAAAAGATCGGCCCAGCTGTCGATCTTCATCTTGTCGGTGCGGTAAACGATGGACGTGGCGTAGAAATTGACGCCGACGCTCATGCCGTCGCCATTCGGATCCTTGGCGATGTCATAGAGCTTTTCGATATTCGGAACCTTGGACGCGTCGATCTTCTGGATCAGGTCCTTGCGGGTGGCCGACAGCGCATCCGCCATGGAAACGATGGCGAGATCGACCACTGGACTGGCCTTGTTGGCCTCCATCTTGGCCAGACGCTCTACACTGTTGCCGGTCTCGACGACCAGCTTGCAGCCGCATTGCTTTTCGAACGGCGTATAGACCAGCTCCTTGAATTCGTCCTGCGCGAAGGCATAGACCGAGATCGTCAGCGTCTTGTCCTGCGCCTCAGCGGCGCCCATCGTCAACATCAGGGCGGCGCCCGATGCAAGAATGATTTTTTTCATGGTGTGAGTTCTCCTGCTGTCGTTTTTTTGGCTTCAATCGCATCATGCTTTGCCTTGCCGGTGGAGCCGCGCATGATCAGCGCCATCGGTACTTTCGAGATGTCCGCCGTAACATCGACGGCGACGCCGTTTTCGCCCGCGCCGTCGATTGCGCGCAGCAGCGCGCCGACCGCGAGATCGGCGATGCGGCCCATATCCATGCGCATGGTCGTCAAGGGCGGGGTGACCACGGCGGAAAAGATGAGATCGTCGAAGCCGGTTACACTGGCCTCTTCCGGCACCTCGATGCCCTCGCGCTGCAATTCGGTGAGCACGCGCAACGCATGCAGATCGGATACGGCGGCAAAGGCGGTGAAACCTTCGGTAACCTTTTCTGCAAGACCAAGCCGGCAACCCGCGCCGCCCGCCCGTTCAATGGCGTCCACCCAGAGCGTCTGCGTCACGCACGCCTTGCCAAGACCATCGCGAATGCCGCCGAGACGGTCGTTCTGCACGTTGGAATCGCGGTTCTTGCCCACCAGCACCACCTTGCGATGGCCAAGCCCCGCCAGATATTCGCCCACCTGCCGGCCGCCATCCCAATGGTCGGCGGCGACCGTGTTGCCGGGCGTCGAGGGGCTGTCGATCACCGCGACGGGACAATCGACATCGGCAATGCGCGTGCCGCGACGGGGAACGATGACCATGCCATCCACACCGCGCTCGATCAGCCGGTTGATCGCATCCGTCTGCATGGCGATCTCGCCGCGCGAGTCGGCGATCAGCACGCCGTAACCGGCAGTGACGGCCGCCTTTTCGATGGCCTGCGCGATCTGCGGAAAGAGAGGATTGGCAATATCGGGCAGAACCAGCCCCAGAACACCGCTTCTGCCGGTGCGCAGCGCCCTGCCCGCAGAGCTCGGCACGTAACCCAGCTCGCTCGCCGTCCTGCGAATGCGCTCCACCAGCTCCGGCGAAACGCGGCCCTTGCCCGACAGCGCATTGGACACGGTTGCAACCGACACGCCGAGTGCCGCTGCTATCGCGCTCAGATTGGTGGCAGGCCGTGACGATGCCATAATGGTCCGGAAGGGCTGATTAAACGTTTAATCACGATAGTCGAGCAGGGCCGCGCTGTCGAGTCCGGAGGAGGGCAAAATCGGCGAAAACCCGGGCATAAAGTCTAACTGTCCGAAAAAAGTGCGATTATTTTTATGGGGCTTCGCTGTTCACTGCGCGGTATGCCTCCACCTGCCGCACCAGCCAATCGCGAAACAGCACGACCGGCACATGATTGGCGCGCGAAAGCGGCGCCACGGCATAATAGGAGCTCGGGCTTCTGGCCTGATGATCGAAGGCTTTCACCAGTTGCTTCGATTTCAGCTCGTTATCGATCAGGAAAAGCGGCATGAGCGCCACGCCAAGCCCGGCGATGCAGGCCTGCGCCACGCTGGAAAACTGTTCGAAGCGCATGCCCTGCGGCAGGGCGAGCGACAGGCCGAGGCTTTCGAACCAGTGACCCCATGCGCCCGGCCGCGAGGCCATGTGCAGCAGCGGCAGGGCGGCGATGTCTTCCCCCTTTTCCACGGGATGGGCGCTGAGGAATTGCGGGCTGCACACCGGCGCAACCATTTCATGCATCAGAAACGTGCTTTCCGCACCCGGCCAGTCGGCCTGGCCGATATGGATCGCCATATCCAGCTGCTCGCGCTCAAAGTCGAATTGCCCGATACGGGTGGCGAAATTGATGGTGATTTCGGGGTGGTTCGCCACGAAATCCGGGATACGCGGCAGAAGCCAGCGGGTGCCGAAGGTGGGCAGCATGGCGAGGTTCAGCGTATTGCCATGCGTTTTGGTCATGATCTGCAGCGACGCGGAGCGTATCTCGCCAAGGGCGGAGGCAATCGATTTTGCATAGGCGCGGCCCTCGGTCGTCAGCGCCACGCCGCGCGCGCCGCGTTCGAACAGGCGCACGCCAAGCTGTTCTTCCAGTGACATAACCTGCCGGCTGATCGCCCCCTGCGTCAGGGCAAGCTCATCGGCGGCCGCGGAAAAGCTGCCGAGCCGGGCCACGGAATCGAAGGCGGCGAGCGCGCTGGTGGAGGGCAGAAGTTTGCGGCTGAGAGACGTCATGAGCCATTACTATATGTAATGCAAAAATGAGTAAACATGGCTTGTGCCGACTGGCTCGAATACCAATAATCCGGCCAACAAATCCGGAGGCATCACGTGAGCGAACACGCAGCATTCAATTGGCAGGACCCTTTTCTGCTCGAAGACCAACTGACCGACGACGAGCGGATGATCCGCGACGCCGCCGCCGCCTTCGGCAAATCGGAACTCTTGCCGCGTGTCTCCGAGGCCTATCTTTCCGAGACCACCGAACCGGAACTGTTCCGCCTGATGGGCCGCACCGGCCTGCTCGGCGTCACCCTGCCGGAAGAATATGGCGCGGCCAATGCAAGTTACGTGGCTTACGGCCTCGTCGCCCGCGAGGTGGAGCGGATCGACAGCGGTTACCGCTCGATGATGAGCGTGCAGTCCTCGCTCGTCATCCATCCGATCTTCGCCTATGGCTCGGACGACCAGAAGAAGAAATACCTGCCCGGCCTCGTCTCGGGTGAACTGATCGGCTGTTTCGGCCTGACCGAGCCGGATGCCGGTTCCGACCCCGGCGGCATGAAGACCCGCGCCGAGAAAATTGCCGGCGGCTATCGCCTGCGTGGTTCGAAAATGTGGATTTCCAATGCGCCAATCGCCGATGTCTTCGTCGTCTGGGCGAAATCGGAAGCCCATGACAACCAGATCAGGGGCTTCGTGCTGGAAAAGGGCATGAAGGGCCTCTCCGCTCCCAAGATCGGCGGCAAGCTCTCGTTGCGCGCCTCCATCACCGGCGAGATCGTTCTGGACGGCGTGGAAGTGGGCGAAGACGCGCTGCTGCCCAATGTTTCCGGCCTGAAAGGCCCGTTCGGCTGCCTCAACCGCGCCCGTTACGGCATTTCCTGGGGGGTCATGGGGGCTGCGGAAGATTGCTGGTTCCGCGCCCGGCAATATGGTCTCGACCGCAAGCAGTTCGGCAAGCCGCTCGCCGGCATGCAGCTTTACCAGAAGAAGCTTGCCGACATGCAGACCGAAATCGCCCTCGGCCTTCAGGCATCGCTCCGCGTCGGCCAACTGATGGACGACCATAAGATGGCGCCGGAAATGATCTCCATCATCAAGCGCAACAATTGCGGCAAGGCGCTGGATATCGCCCGCCAGGCCCGCGACATGCATGGCGGTAACGGTATCCAGATCGAATATCACGTCATGCGCCACGCCCAGAACCTCGAAACGGTCAATACCTATGAGGGCACGCACGACGTCCACGCGCTGATCCTCGGCCGGGCGCAGACGGGCATTCAGGCGTTTTTCTGAGGCTTTCTCGGCGTCGTTTCAAAAAAAAGCCTTCGAAGATCGCTTCGAAGGCCTTTTTGCTTTTCAAATCCGGCAATCGCTTAGAACGTGCCGCGAATACCGACGCCAAACATGCGCGGTTCGGTCATGCTCGCCTCGATGCCGCCAATGCCGCGGTTTTCCTTCATCAGCGTCGGTGCGCGCTCATCGAAGACGTTCTTGACGTAAGCGTAGAATTCAAGCTCCTCCTGGAACTTGTAGCTCGCCCGCACATCCGCAATCGTATAGGGATCGATTGCATAAACGGCCTTGTTATCCGTGTCGGAATAATAGCCGTCGAGATGGCGCACCTGCCCAGAAACAGTGAACTTGTCCGTCACGTCCCAGCTTGCGCCGACGGTGAAGCTGTAACCCGGCGACTTGGCGAATTCCTTGCCGACATAGGCGGCATTGCTGGAAATCTCATCGATTTTCGTCTTCAGCAGACCGGCACTGGCCTTCAGCGTCAGATTGTCGAGAACCTGATAATCCACGCCGATTTCCAGACCGTAAGCATGAGCTTCTTCGGCATTGACCGTGTAGGATTCGCTGATGCCCGTGGAGACGACGACCGGTACGTTAAACTGAGCGTTCTTCATGTCCATGTAGAACAGGTTACCGTTCACCGTCAGCGTATCGTCCAGCAGGCTGGCGCGGGTGAACAGCTCGTAGTTCCAGATGGTTTCCTTGTCGAAGGTGCGCCATTTGCTGGTCGTCAGATCGAATGCGACGCCGCCGGGATTGTAACCGCGGCTGATCAGGCCGCCCACCGTCCAGTCGTCATTGATGGCATAGGCCAGCGACGCCTTGGGCAGGATTTCCGAGAAGGTTTCGTCATAATTGACCGAGCTTCTGCTGGTGGCGCTCAGCGTCCGGTAACCGGCGCGCTGAATCTGGTCCTGCTGGTAGCGCAGACCACCCGTCAGGGTCCATTGATCGGTCAGGCGATAGCTCAACTCACTGAAGAGGCCGAGATTGTCCTTGGTATCGTTGAAGCGCGAGGTTCCGCGCAGATAAAGCACCTCGTCGGCTTTCGTATGTGCGTAATAAATACCCGCGACACCGCTCAGCACGTCTTCCTGATCACCGAAGGTCACGCGTGTTTCGTGGGACGTGTTTTTCAGGTCGATATCGGCATCACCCGTATTCGCAATACCGACCCGGCGTTTGGCGATGGACGAGGAGAACTGTGTCTGGTTGAACAGTTTCACGCCGTTTTCGAAATCGTAATTGATGTCGAGAATGCCGGTATTGGTGTACTGGCTGAAATTCGGCATCGTCGTGGTGACGTGGTTGAGATCCTCGAAGGGGCGCGATGCCGCTTCCTGGCTCGGCCGGTTGGAGGCGTTGTAGGAATAGGTGAGCTTCGTCGAAAGACCGGGAATTTCCGACGGTTCCCACAGAAGCTTGAAGCGACCGTTGAACTCCTTGAAATTCTGGTCCGTGCCCTCATGGGCGAATGCGGAATTGATGTAGTCGATGAAGGTATCGCGGCCGGAATAATCGATCGCCATGCGTGCCGCCAGCTCATCCTCGATCAGCGGACCGGAAAAGGCGAAGGAACCGCGCTTCTGGTGATAATTGCCGATTTCCGCCTGATAGCTGGCTTCGGGCGTAAAGGTCGGGTCCTTGGTGTTGACGAGGATCGCGCCGGCAATGGCGTTTGCACCCTGAGAAGTGGTCTGCGGGCCACGGAAGACCTCGATGCTGTCCACGTCCCAGATGGAGCTCGCACCATAGATGAACTCGTTATAACCGAGATAATGGCCGTCGACATTGATCGTCGCGCGCGGCACCGTGCCGGTGAAGAAGGCGATGGAGCCGGTGTTCGGTCCCTGCGTGTCCTGTCCGCGAATGATCGGGGCGCTGACATTATCGGTGTAAACGACGTTCGGAATATCCTTGATCGCTTCCGATACGGTCGGGTCGCCGGTCTTTTCCTTCTTGATTTTATCACCGGATATGACCGAGACGGACGACGCCGTGTTCTTCATGTCGCGCGCCACTTTTTCACCGGTCACGACGATCGGCTTCAGGACGGTGGTGCCCGCCGTCGCTGCCTGCTGATCCTGACCGAGAACCGGCGTCACAAACAATGTCGCCAGCGTCAGAGCGCTGACCCCGCTCATCAAACGACCGTTAGAGCTAAACCCCATCACACACCCCTAATAAACATGAGTATTAAAGTCATATTCAAGTAACGGAAGCGTTATCCGTTTCGCAATAGAGAATGCGTTCTGTATTGCGGACAAAAAGGCTTCCGTAACGGGATGTGCCATATTTACAACAAAGTTTACCGACCGCCGCTTGCTCACCCCCAGCGTTTCGAAAGGGAACAGCATAGTTCCGTCCGCAGAAATCGATTCCGATTTCCGGTCCGATGCGTTAGGCATGCTCAACAAACGGGAGGAACGCGCTTGAACGCCATGGATGACGATTCGGACAATCTGCCGGAAAACGAGGGCGAAAAGCGCTCGGCCCTCATTCAGTCGGTGTCGATCGCGGCGCGTTTCCTCAATCTTCTCGCCAGATCGGACAGGGCGCTGGCACTTGGCGAACTGGCCAAACGCGCCGGCACCGGCCGCTCCACCGCGCATCGCTACATGCAAAGCCTCGTGCGGGAGGGGCTGGTGATACAGGACCCCGCAAGCGGCAGTTACGATCTCGGACCCGCGGCGCTCGGAATAGGCATCAGCGCGCTCAGGCGAATCAATCCGGTCGAAACCGCCGGCCGCCAGATGAATGCGCTTGCCTCCGAGATCGGCGCCAGCTGCGGCGTGGCGATCTGGACCGAACGCGGCCCGACCGTGGTGCGGTGGGCGAGAAGCGCCAGCTTTTCCATCAGCACCGTGGCGCTCGGCGATGTTCTGCCGCTGGACAACAGCGCCTGCGGACTGGTTTTTCAGGCCTACCTGCCGCCGGACAGGATAGCCGCCGTGCGCAGGCTGCAACCGGCCGCCTTTCGCGGCTCCCGTCCCGATGCCGGCATTCTGGAAACCATCCGCGAAGCGGGTGGCGCGGAACTCAATGAACATCTGTTCTCCGCCCTGACCGGCAAGGCCGCACCGGTTTTCGATGCCCAGGGCGAACTCTGTTGTGTCGTCACCACCGTATCCTTCGTGGCCACCGCCGAGACCGAACGGCATTTTTCCCGGCTGATCGAAGCCGCCGGACAGGCGACGGCCGAATCCGGCGGCGCGTAAGCCTATTCGGCCAGATGCTCCGCAAAGGTGCGGCCGGAATAGGCCGTGCGGAACAGCCCGGCATCGGCGAGCTTCGGCAACAGCCGCTCCAGCACCAGCCGCATGGACGCCACCGAACCGCCGGGCACCGCGACGAAACCGTCAATCGCACCGGCAGCAGCCCATTCGCGGATGGCCTCAAGGGCATCTTCAACGGTGCCGATGATCTGCCAATGGCCCGACCCCATCACTTCCGGACGCCGCAATAATTCCGCAACACTCAGCCTCTCCCGCTCGATCAGCCGGCGCAGCAGGCCGGCATGGGTGCGGCTTCTCGGTGTCTCCGGCGGCGGCGGCAGGTCGGAGGCGGTAACGATCCGCGTGAGCGGCCAGTCCGTGAGGTCAAGACCCGTCATATCGCGAATGGAGGCAAAGGCGCGGGCGCGGTTGGCGCGGGCATGGGTCTCCGCGAAGAGTTCCAGCGCCTCCCTGCCGGTCTCCGCGAGATAGAGGCTGAGGCCCGGCATCAACTTCACGCCGTCGGGGTTGCGACCGTGGCCCTCGGCACGCCGCCGCAAATCCGCCCTGAGTTCGATTGCCGCCTGCATGTCCGGCGTCGAGGCAAACACAGCGTCGGCCACTGACGAAGCGAAATCACGACCCTCGGGAGAGGCGCCCGCCTGCACCAGCGGAATGCGGCTGGCATGGGACGGCAGGTTGAGCGGGCCTTTGACGCTGAAATGCCTACCCTCATGCGCCACCGGATGCACCAGCGAGGAATCGGCGAACCGCCCGCTTTCCCGGTCGAGTTTGAGAGCTTCGTTCGGAAAACTCGCCCATAGCGCCTTCACCACCTGCGTAAATTCGGCGGCGCGCTCGTAACGCTCCTGCGGCGAAGGCATCTCTTTCAGTCCGAAATTTTCGTGCCCCTCAAGCGCCGTGACGATATTCCACCCCGCCCTGCCATTGCTCAGCCAGTTCAGCGACTGGATCTGGCGGGCCACCACATAGGGCGGCAGAAATGTGGTCGAAACGGTGGACAACAGCCCGACATGGCTGGTTTCCCGCGCAATGGCCGCAAGAAGCATGGTGGGGTCCATACTGGCAAATCCGCCGCCGGTCTCAAGTCCCTCGGTGCGCAGAAAAAGCGTATCCGGCCGAAACACGAAATCCACATGCGCGGCCTCCGCGCGCTGCGCCAGATCGACGAAATAATCGCTGGAAAACACCCCGTTTATATCGCTGTCTGCGCGCCGCCATGCCTCACCGCTGAGCCAGGTTGGGGCCAGCGACATGCCGACATGAAGCTTGGCTGCGACTGACATGATGCACCTCGACTGAAATAACCGGCAAGAAATCCGCCCGTTGAATCGGCAAATTTCGATTTGTGGAGAGTTTTACTATAGTTTAGTGTCGCTTCAAGACCACACCGTCGGGCCCGCCGGAAAGAAATGCTTTTTCCACGGGTTCGACTTTTAAATTCAAATACTTATAACGCCTGTGCGGCGTCTCGACGCATGGGCGCATGAATAACAGGAGTTGTATCCGGTGCTTGACGCCACGGACCTTCACGCCAGCTATGGACATGTTCCCGTCCTGCAAGGGCTTTCCGCCCGCTTCCGATCCGGCCGCGTCACCGCGCTGGTAGGCCCCAATGGCTGCGGCAAGTCGACGCTGTTGAAGACCATCATGGGTTTCGTGCCTTTGTCATCGGGGGCAATAAGGCTTGGCGAGCGTTCGATCGGCGAGATCGGACGCCGCGAACTGGCGCGGCGCATCGCCTATCTGCCGCAGGAGTGCCATTGCCCTGACTATATGACGCTCGGTGAGCTGATCGAGCTTGCCGGTTACGCCCGCTACGGTCTTGCGGGCGGCCCAACCGAACGCGACCGCGCGCTTTTTGCCGAGGCGCTGAAGACCGTCGGGCTGGAAGACAAGGCGAAAGCGCAGGTCAACACACTTTCCGGTGGCCAGCGCCAGCGCGCCTTCATCGCCATGGTGCTGGCGCAGGATACGGACGTGATCCTGATGGACGAGCCGGTCAATCATCTCGACATGAAATATCAATATGCCGTTCTCAGCCTCGTGCGCGAACTGACGGACAGGCATGGCAAGACCGTCATCGTCGTGCTGCACGATCTCAACCTAGCCTCCACTTTCGCCGATGATGTCATCATGCTGAAAGCCGGGCGGGTTCTGGCATCCGGGCCAGTTGCCAAAACGGTCACACCCGAAAATGTCGTCGAGGTCTTCGATCTCGAAGCGGATATCTTCTCCCGGCAGGGGCGGCTCATCTGCGTGCCCCGGCTGGAGCGACAGGAACAGGCCATTCCGGCATGACCCCGAAAATAACGCTGATTTTCGCCACCGCGCTGCTGCTGGCCGCCATCCTCGCCATCAATCTGCTTGTCATGTCCGGCGACATGCCGCCGGCCGAAATCATGGCGACGCTCTGGCGCGGCGAGGCCGACAGCTATGAGCAGTCGGTGCTTCTCTATCAGCAAATCCCACGCTCGCTAATTGCCATCTATGTGGGGGCGACGACGGCCGTCAGCGGTTGTGTGCTGCAGGGGCTTGCGCGCAACCCCCTCGCCTCGCCCTCCACCCTGGGGCTGAATGCCGGCGCGACGCTTTTTGTGATTGCCGGTGCGCTGGTGTTCGATTTCTCTCCGGAAATACAGGGCCTTGCCGCGCTCGCGGGCGCCGGCTTCGGTTTTGCCGCCTGCTTCGTCGTCGCGCGTCTCGCCGGGCGGGCGAACGATCCGCGCGGCCTGTCGCTCATCCTTTCCGGCGCACTTGTTTCCATGCTGCTGATCGGCGTGACCAACGCCCTGCTTCTCTCCAACCCCACACGCCGCGCCGAATTCCTGAGCTGGGTGGGCGGCAATATCAACCACGTCTATGCCGAGCGCCTCACCGATTTCTGGTGGATCGGCGCAATTGCGCTCGTCATGTTGTGGGCGGTCGCCCGGCCGCTGACGCTGGTTCTGCTGGGCGCGGAAAAGGCCGCCTCCGCAGGTGTGAATGTCACGCGTGTTTCCCGGGTCGCGCTCTTTGCCACCATGCTGGCCTCGGGTTCGGCGGTGGCGATCTGCGGCCCCATCGGTTTTGTCGGCCTCATCGTGCCGCACATGATCCGGCCGCTGGTCGGGGTGAATTTCACGCTTGCCCTGCCGGCCTCCGCGCTTGTCGGCGCGGGCCTCAGCGTGCTGGCCGATCTTGGCGCGCAAACCCTGTTTGCGCCCTATGTGGTCAATACCGGGCTGTTCATGGATCTGCTCGGCGGCCTCGTCTTCATCGTCATCGTCAAGCGCTTCTATCTGTCGCCTTCGGCAAGGGGGCTGCCATGAAGGGGGCTTTCATGAAACGGCATTTCGCCACCGACGGCAAAGCGGTGCTGCGGCTGCCGAGCGGCCTGCAGATCGGCATCGGCAATCTGAAGGCCGGCCTTGTGCTGCTTGTGCTGGCATTGGCGCTCGCCGCCCTGTCCGTCAGCCTCGGCAATACCGAAACGGGCCTCGCCGATCTCCTGCGCGGATTGGTGGGCGGGCATCTCGGCGACGATCAGGCCTATGCGCTGTGGACGGTGCGGCTGCCGCGTATCCTCATCGGTTTCATGGCCGGCTGGAGCGTGGCGCTGGCAGGCGCCATGCTGCAATCCGTCGCCCGCAATCCACTCGCCGATCCCGGCCTGTTCGGTCTGAGCCAGGGGTCGATGACCACCATCATGCTGCTTCTGGTGCTGGTGCCGGCCGCTCCCAAGACGCTGGTGGCGCTTGCGGCCGTCGGCGGCGGTCTGGCCGTCGCCTTTCTTCTCATCGCCCTCGTCGGGCGGGAACGTTCGAGCGGCCTTGCCATATTGCTGATGGGCATCGCAATTGAATCGGCGCTTTCCTCCGTCTCCTCCGTGCTTCTGCTCTACACGCCGGCCGAAACCTCGCTGTCGCTGGCCGACTGGATGGCGGGTTCGCTGTTTCAGGCCAGCTGGTCGACCATCCTCGTTTTCGCCCCCCTCTTCGCCGCAAGCCTTGCGGGCATTTTTCTCATCGGCCGGGCGCTCGCGGTCTTCGATCTCGGCAATGAAATGGCCATGGCGCTCGGTGAAACCGTCAGGCATTCGCGCCCGCTCGTCATTGTTTTTGCGGTCATCCTCAGCGCCTCCTCCGTTACCGCCGTCGGCCCGCTGACCTTTCTCGGCGTTATCGCCCCGCACCTCGCCACCTTCGTTTCGCCCGCCGTCGGCCGCGCCAGGCTTTTCCTGTCGGGGCTTACCGGCGGCATTCTGGTCGTCACCGCCGATACGCTGTCGCGCGGACTGGTGGCCGATACGCCGATGCCGATCGGCCTTGCGCTGACGCTTATCGGCGTGCCGCTTTTCATCCTCACGCTGCGCCTTCAGGCGCTGCGCAGAACCAATAGCCACTGAAGACATCGAATAAAGGGAATGCCATGCGAATTGCCATGCTCATCGCCGCACTTCTGGCCGCCGGAACGAGCCTCGCCGCCGAGCGCAGCGTGACCGATGCCGCCGGCCGCACCGTCTCCGTTCCGGAAAAGCCGCAGCGCATCGTCGTCATGCACGAGCCGCTGCTCGGCGTGCCGCTGATGGATCTCGACGCCAATGTGGTCGGCGCCTATGGCCGCAACAGCGACGGCAAATTCGCCACCGCCGTCGACTTCGTCGACACCGTTCTCGGTGAAGGCCGCACGAAACCGAAGGGTTTCGGCGCGGTCGGCCAGATCGACCTCGAAAAACTGCGGGCGCTGCAACCGGACCTGATCGTCGCCACGGAAATGGATGGCGGCAAGGCCGAACAGCTCTCCACCGTCGCCCCCGTCTATCTGCAAAAAGTCAGCACCGGCCATGCCTATGGTTTCAGCGTCGAAGAAAACCTTGCCGCCCTGGTCGGGCGAAGCGATGTCTTCGCCGAGCGCCGGAAGACCTATGACACGAAGCTCGCCGCCGTCAAAAAGACGCTGGGGGAGAATATCAAGGGCAAGACCTATCTCGCAATCCTGCTGACCGACCAGATCAATGCGGTGGGCGACATGTCCGGCGCGGTGCAGGCATTGGAGGATCTGGGTTATACCCGCCTGAAGATCGACAACGCCGCCTCTTCGGGCGGAATGGGCTCGACCCTGATGATGCCGCTCGGCGCCGATGCTTTCGGCAAGCTCAATCCCGATCTGCTGGTGGTGATGAACAGCTATACCAGCCCCGCCCGCGGTGAGGCGGGAACACGCGCCGCCCTTGAAAAGATCATTCCCGGCTGGGAGCGTTTCGTAAAACCGGCGCGCGAGAAAAGGATCGTTTTCCTCGATTCCACCCGGGTCACGACGCCTTCCATTCCAAGCGCCCTGCACACATTGAATGAAGTGGAAAGCTGGGCGGGCCGCCGCTGAACGGCGTTATCCAAAGCCAATCCCGGCACGATTGATGTGCCGGGTATAAACTTGAGTTTTTGGAGAAAGTTATATTGCCGGGGCCGAAACCGCCTGTTATGGTTCGCGCATCTTGACGCAACGACGCCGGAATATCGCGCCGGATTAAGATTCCCAACGCGCGATCGTCCGGCACGCCGACCCGGGACAGCGAGACCGCCGAACCCGTCGGCGATATCCCAGGAAAGACAACAGCATGAGCATGCCAGAAACCATGGATTCCCCCATTCCGGACCGCACTCCCAAACGCCATCGCCACGCCGTCGCGCTGCGCGCGCTCAATGTCGCGCGCGTCGAAAAGCTCAGCCGGTCCATGGTCCGCATCGTCCTGACCGGGCCGGAACTGGAGGGCTTTGCGAGCCTCGGTTTCGACGACCACGTCAAGATGTTCTTTGCCCAGCCCGGCGAAACCGAACCGAGCCTGCCGGTGATCGGCCCGAACGGCATTGAATTCCCGGAAGGCGCGCCGCGCCCGCTGGCGCGTGACTACACGCCGCGCAGCTTCGACGCCGAAAAGGGCGAACTCGCCATCGATTTCGCCACCCATCACGACGGCCCCGCCAGCAACTGGGCGAAAGCCGCCAAAGCGGGTGACAAAGCGTGGATCGCCGGTCCGCGCGGCTCTTTCACCGTTCCCTTCACCTACGACTGGCATCTGCTGATCGCCGACGATACCGGCCTTCCCGCGCTGGCGCGGCGGCTGGAGGAAATGCCTGAGGGCACGCGCGTCGTGGCGCTGATCGAGGTCGAGACGGATGCCGACCGGCTGGAACTCACGACGAAGGCGGATGCGTCTATCGTCTGGGTGACGCAGAAGACGGAGAACGGAACCGACCACGACGCGCTGGTGGGCGCGCTGCGCAAGCACGACCTGCCGAAGGGCGATTTCTTCAGCTGGGTCGCCTGCGAATCGAAGGCTGCAAAGGAGGTTCGCGCCCTTCTGGTCGAAGAATTCGGCGCCAACCCCAAATGGACTCGCGCTTCCGGTTACTGGCGGCGCGGCGCCAGCGGCGTTCACGATCATTTCGATGAATGAACCGACAATCGCGGCGGACGCCATGCCGGAGGCGGAAACGATGATGACGGAACTCAAGGCCCTTATCGCCAGGGTTCTGGACGATGAAGTGCGCGACATCGAACCGGGGGACAACCTGTTCGGTCGCGGGCTTCATTCGCTTGCCCTCATGCGGCTGATGCCGCCGCTCTCACAGCTTGCCGGGACACGGCTCGATTATGACGATCTGGCCCGGCGGCCCACGCTTGCCGCCTGGCAGGCGCTCATCGAACGGTCGCGCGCGGGACGTTGATCCCACGACACAGCATTTTTCGCGCCGGAGCGCGATTCCCGAATATTTCCAAGGAGAGGACCATGGCAGCAGACAATACGCGTATGCTCGCACGTCGCATCGAAGAAACTTTCGACAGAGGGGATGCAGCCCCGCCGAGCCAATACGAAGAACGGGTCTGGTTCGAGCAGTTTCAGGATTCCGATCAGGTCTTCCGCGCCCTTCTCGCCTATCGCATCGGTGAAGAGTGCGATCTGCTGCGTCTGACTTCGGCGCTGAAGACGGTTTGCGAGGTCTGGCCCGAGCTTCGTGCGCGCTTTGCCTTCGGCGAGGACGGCACGCTTGCCAAGAGCATCGAGGCCCCGTCCGCATCCATCGTGCAATTGCTGCATGTTCCATCGGCGGGCGAGGCCCTGACCTTGCTGCACGACCTGCAGGCAAGGCCCTTCGATGCCGAGACCGACCCGCCGTTTCAGGCCGTCGTGCTCTTAAGCGAAGGAGAAATCCTGCTGGCATTTCTGGTCCACGGCCTGCTCGGCGAAGTCCTCTCGCCGCAAATCCTGCTGGAAGGCATTACGGCGGCCTATGCCGGTGAGACACCGAAACCGCTTTCGCCGCGCGCGGTCGAAAGTGACGGCGTCGACCCGCTTCCGCTCGGCTGGCTGCAACGTCCGGCCTCCGGCTCGACCGTCGTGGCGCTGCGGCAAAACGGAATCGACAGGCCGGCGAGCCACAGCCACGGCGTCGATCTTCCCGTCACCCTGCTCGGCCTCAACAGCTCCACGGCGGCGAATGCGCTTCTGGCCCGCGCCGGATCGCGTTTTGCCCTTTTCCTGGCGAAAAACGGCGGTCCCGAGACCGTAACCCTGCGCCTGCAGCCCGGCGTCGTCGCTTCGATGCCGAAGTCAGCCGAGGCTGCGGCACGGGTAGCGATCTCCCGCGACCAATCGCCCGAACAGGCTGAAAAAGCCGTGCTGTCCGGTCTGGAGCAGCGAAACGACAATGAAGGCGGAACCGCCACCTTCACGCTTCAGGCGCTTGCGACACCCGTTCAGGCCATATCGGAGCATGGGCTCCAGTTTGAGCACCTGCCCCTGCCCTCCCTGCAATCCGGTCTCGGCCTGACGCTTGCCGCCGGTCCGACAACCGTCGGCGATATCCGTCTCGAATTGACGGGCGGCAGGGAGACATCGCCGCATGCGACGGCCTTCCTGCTGGAACGCTTCATCAGCCATCTCGAAGGCGGTACGGATTTTTCCGGCATCGTCCCTCAAAACGCCGCGGCAACAGCCCTTTCGCCCGCAGCTTCCGTTCAGAACGACGACGACACCGTCGCAACGATCCTTGCGGAATTCCGGGAAGCGCTCGTCTCGCCCGACATGGGGCCGGATGACGATTTCTTCGATTTCGGCGGCCATTCGCTGATTGCGACGCGCATCATCGGACGTCTTCTCAGCAATCACGGCATCGAGCTCCGCTTCAACGACCTGTTCAGCTACCCGACCGCCGCTTCGCTCGCAAAACAGGCGACCCGGCTCGAAACCGCAGCACCCGCGCAGGCGGAAGCGACCGCGAGCGGCTCGCTCACCGCACCGCTTTCGCTGGCGCAGATGTCGCTCTGGAAGGCCTATGCCGCTTTCGGCTTCGGCGAAATCTTCAACATTCCCTTCGCGCTCGATTTCCTCGATCCCGTGGATGAGAATGCCTTCGAATGCGCCTTCCTCGATATTATCGAGCGCCATCCCGGCCTGCGGACCCATTTCTACGTCGAAAACGATATTGTCCTGCAGAAGATCGTGCCGATGCACGATCTGCCCGGTTACAAATGGTTCTGGACCAGCGAAGAAAGCGAAGGCGTTGACCGGCACGCGGAAGCCGGATGGCGGTTCGATCTTGCGCATGAACTGCCGATGCGGCTGCGCTTCCTTAAGGATGCGCAGACCGGCCGCCAGGTGCTTTCCTTCCTCTTCCATCACATCGTGCTCGACGAATGGTCGGTGAACCTGATGATGGACGAGCTGACCGAGGCCTATCGGGCAAGGGCGGCGGGCAAGACCCCGGTCTTTGCGACCAAGCCGGCGCCTTTCCATGAATTTGCACGAAAACAGGTCGCGTCAGGCGTCAATGCCGGCCACCTTGCCTACTGGACCGATATGTTGCGGGATGCGCCGAAAGGCCTTACCCTCAACGGACGGGACGGCACGCCGCACGAGGCGCCGCAGGACGAAGCACCGGCAGGCGGCTGGATCGAATTCAAGCTGGAAAAACATGTCAGCGACGGGCTTTACGCCATTGCCAAGCAGAACAGCGCCTCGCTGTTCAACGTGGTTTACGCCGCCATTGCCGCATCGCTGCGCCATCTCGGTGGGTTGAACGATCTCGTGGTCGGCACCTCGGCTTCGGGCCGCACCGATAGCGGTTATTTCGATACGATCGGTTATTTCACCACTGTCGTCGCCCATCGCGTGCGTTTCGGCGAGACAATGACCGTCGGCGACCTGATTTCTTCGGTGAAGAACACCATCAACGGCTCGCTGGAACACAGCGAAATCCCGATCGATCTCGTCGAGGAAGCGCTGGGCATGACGCCCGGCCGCGACCATCTGTTCGAGGTCTTCATCCAGATCCACGCCAAGAACAAGCTGAACGGCACCCTTGCCGGGCCGGATGGCAAGCCGGTGGAGTTCCGCCAGATCGACCCCGACAAGCATGAATCCATGCTGGGGCTGCAATTCGAGGTGATGGAAGAGACGATCGGCGGCGAGCGTTCCATTCGCGTGCTGATGAGCTACCGTTCGGACCGCTACGGCCCGCAGGACGTCGAGCGGCTGCGCAACACCACCAGCGGCGTCTTCAGCCGCTTTGCCGAAGCCGGCGCTTCGAGCCGCGTGCTGACGACACTCGCCTGAGCTGGAATTGGGACAAGGAAAACCCGGCTTCGCCTTAGCGGAGCCGGGTTATTTTTGCCTGTGAACGCTGATGAGAATGTATTGGCGCGGCCGCTGCATCCGCACGCCGTCACCCCGGGCTTGGTCCGGGGTTCAGTGCGATCAAGTCCTTGATCGCGAGAGAGTCCGTTCACGGCGCAGACGCGCCGTGGCTGGATGCCGGATCTAGTCCGGCATGACGGAAAAGGGATTGTCCGTCTTTATCGGCAACGTATGCCCACAGCCTCGCACTCTGAAGTCGGCCTGGCATTCACCCACAGGCGTCCCTCCCCCTCAAACCGCCAGACGGAACGCCGTGGACGCCTCCGCCGCCGCAAGCGTCAGCGCCTCCTCGCGCAGCATGGCATCGAGGAACAATGGCAGTTCCTCGCGGTAACGGGCGAAATCCTCCGCTTGCGTCAGCGCCGAATCCGCATCGATATGCAGGTTCAGCTCGCTGCCGTCATCTTCGCCACGGAAGGTCAGGTTGAACCCGTCGCCGGGACCATTGGCAAGGATGTGCCTGACAACGGTAAGCCCGGCAAAGACCGGCGCGCTGAAGGGCAGGACATTGATGAGCGGCGAGAAGAAGAAGCGCCGGCCCTTCGGGATTTCACGGTCGGCGGCGATCTGCTCGATGCGGTAGCGGCCATGCAGGCGCTGCTTTCGCAAATTGGCGGCGTTGCGCGTCAGAAATGCGCCAAGGCTCTCGCCCGGCTCGATGGTGAGATGGAAGGGCAAAATATTGACGAGCATGGCCGGCATATGCGCGCCGACGCTGCCCCAGCGGCTCATGAAAGGCAGCCACAATGTCAGCACATCGCGGTCCGGCCGTGGCAGGACACGGTGGAGATAAAGGCCGGATAGCAGCACCAGAAGGTCCGGCCAGCCGATCTCCATTGCGCCCGCCACCTGTTGCAACCGCGCGCTGAAACCCTGCGGCAAGGCCCCGTCCGTATGCAGGCCGCCGCCGCCATAATCCTCGCAATCCTTGTCCAGCACCGGCAGATCGGCGGGTGCGGCGAGATAGGCCGCCCAGAAATCGCGGTCTTTTTCAAAACGCCGGCTTTGCTTGTAGGCATCCTCTTCGGCAAGGAAATCGCCGAAGGGGTGGAAATCCGGACCCGCTTCGCCCTTGCCGCAATAGTGCCCGTAAAGCTGGCCGCAGCGCTGCTCGACCAGCGTCAGGCCATAACCATCAACGACGATATGATGGGCGCGGATATACCAGAGGTAACGATCGTCGGCGATACGGTAGAGCAGCTGCGCCGAAAGCCTGTCGGTTCTGAGATCGAGCCTTGCTTCCACATCCGCATTCATGCGCCGCAGCGCCTCTTCCAGAGGGGCGGAATCGCCGCGAAGATCGACAAGCTCCACTACCGGGGCATGGCTTGGATCGCAGCGTTGCTGCGGCGTCTCGCCGTCGTCGCCGATACGGAAACGGATCGACAGGACTTCGGATTCGCGCACGGTGCGTTTGATCGCCTCGATGAGCGCGCTTTCATTCACCGCACCGGAAAGATCGATGTAATGGGCGACGGTGGAAACCGGCTCGTCGGGATGGAAGGAAAACTCCTCCCAGAAATCGAGTTGCGGCTGCGTCAGTGGAAGCCAGCCGCCGGCAGGATCGATATGCGCCATCTGTTTTTCCTTGCACAATTTCCGTTATCGGGCGCGAAGTGCCGCCCGAAATGATTGGGTTCACGCCGCCCGGGCTGCCAGGAGCGAAGTCACCTGTCTGGCGTTGCGGCACCGCAAAAGCTGCTGCGGTGTGAGCTCCACGCCGAAGGCAGTGCGGATTTCAGCCGAGACGGTTTTCAGATGCGAGGGCAGAAGACCGAGCGCCAGCAGGTCGCTGTTTGCATCCACATTCGCCGGTTTTTTACCCAGCACGCCGAGATAGATGTCCAGCACCCGGCGGTCGCCCTGATCGACGGCGGGAGCCGCAGGGGCGGAGATTTTTGCCGGTTCCGCAGCACCGGTCAGCAATTCGCGGGCGCGACGGCGATCCGGCTTGCCATTGGCCGAAAGCGGCAGATCGTCGACCTTGAGAAACCGGCCGGGCACATGCGATTCCGGCAGATGCTGGCGGGCAAAATTGCGCAGATCGGCGGTCGGGAGTTCAAGGCCCGGCGCAACGACGTAAAGCACGCCGATGGCCGCCTCGCCCTTTTGTTCGATGCCGTAATCCACCACCAGAACGCGTTGGATGGAAGGATGGCGGATAAGCTCGTTTTCCACATCCGGCAGCGAAACGCGCACGCCGCGCACCTTGACGTAACCATTGACGCGGCTGGCAAACATGATCTTGCCATCCGACCGGTAACGGCCCCGGTCTCCGGTGCGGAAGGCGCGCACGGGGTTTCCTTCCGGATCGGCAACCGTCACGAAATCCGTCTGGGTAATCGCGCCATCTTCGAGATAGCCGATAGCGACATTCACGCCGGCCGTATGGATGCGACCGACGACACCGGCCGGGCAATGGCCGCCCTGATCGTTGAGGACGAAATAACGATTGGCGGGCAGCGGGTGGCCATAGGGCACGGCCGCCACATCTTCCGCAACGATCTCGTGCCAGATGCTCCAGATCGTGGTTTCCGTCGGTCCGCCGAGCGATATCAGCCGCAGGCCGGGCTTCAGCCGGCGAAGCTCCTCGATGATCATCGGCTTGATGTAATCGCCGCCCTGCGCGACGAGCCGCAGCGATGAGAGCTGGTCGCCACGGCGGCAGGAGAGAAGCATTTCGAGAATGGCCGGCACCGAGCACCAGAGCGTGACGCCATGTTCGGCCACCAGTTCGTTCCAGCGCACCGCATCCTTTTCCTCGCCCGGTTCCGGCAGCACCAGCGTCGCACCCGCGACCAGCGCGCCGAAAACATCGAAGACGGACATGTCGTGATGCAGCGGCGTGACGGAGATGAACACATCGCCATCCGTCACCGCCCATTCCGCAAGCGTGCTGCAGATGACATTTGCCGTGGCGCGGTTGGAAAGCACGACGCATTTCGGCTTGCCCGTCGTGCCGGAAGTGTAGAGATAATAGGCAGGCTCTTCGCTTTGGGAGAGCGCCGCCACCTCCGCCATGCTAACGGGTGCGCCAGCCGGTGCGGGCGCGGACAGAAGCTGCGCCGGATCGACAGCGTCGAAACCCTGCGGAACGCTGCGGGCGACGATGACGGCCGGGCGGCAATTGGTCAGCAGATAGCGCAGACGGTCTTCCGGCGAGCCTGCATCGACCGGCACCCAGACCGCACCCATCAGCGCTGCGGCGAGCGTGATGGCCGTATGTTCGGGGCTGCGCGGCAGGCACACGGCCACGACATCGCCCCGGCCGATGCCGCGCGCCCTGAGGCCCGCCATCGCCCCTGCCACCATCTGACCGAGTTCGCCATAGGCGATGCGCCGTTTGCCGCTGACGAGCGCCGTGCGCGACGGGTCACCCTCGAAAATATGGCGGGCGATCCGTTCCAGAAATGGCGGGCAGACGAAGTTTCCTTCGTCACCGTTCAGCCGGTAATGAGACAGGTCGACAATATCGCGTGTGTTGAAGGCAAAAGCGCCGCTATCGGCGATCCCGGCAATCGCACGCTCGATGGCGGTGAGAATATCCGCCACCGTCGTCGCATCGATCGCCTGCTCGGCATAGTCGATATCGAGAACGAGATCGCCCTGCGGATTCTGCGAAAAGCGGAAATCCAGCGCCACCTGCGGCGTCTGCGTAAGCCCGCCGGTCCATTGCATCGTCGATTCGGATGAAAGCGTCGGCCAGGTCAGACCGTTGGTGATCACCACCGGCAAGGCGAGCCCGCCCGGATTGGCATTGAGAAGCACACGATTGAGATCGATACCCGAAAAGGCGAGATGGTTCAGCCCTTCCAGCACATCCGTCTGGAGGCCTGCCGCCCGCTCCGCAAAGCTATTCCTGGCCGCATCCCATTGGACGGCGATGAAGCTGGAGCGGTTGGCGAAGGCGCCTTCCACCTGCGGCGCGACGGGAATGCCGACGACGAGCGCGCCTTCGTTGAGCCAGAGCGAGAGCACATCGAGGATAATGGCCGTCAGCGCCGAATTCTTGAACAGCCGCTCTTTCGCACCGATGCGCGAAAAGGCGGTGAAACGCTGTTTTTCGACAGTCAGGCTCTGGCGGCTGTAACGCGACGCGGGAATGGTTTCGAGCGGTGCTTTCCACGGCAGTTGCGAGGGCACCTCGGCATCTTTCAACTTTTCAGCCCAATAGGCGGCATCCCCGGCACGGGCCGCCGAGATATCCTCCTTCGGCATTCCGGTCGTAGCGGCGGCTTCCGGCGGCACGACACCATCGAAGAGTTCCGCCGCGAGGCTGGCAATGGCCCGCCCGTCAAGAATAAGCGCGTCGAAACGCAGGAAGACCACGATCTTATGCCCCGTCGGCCCTGCATCCGGCATAAGAAACACCGTGACCTGCCATGGCGAGGCTGCGAGATCGAAATGTGCATGGGAAAAATCCCGTCGCACCGCGTCGATCCTTGCCTCGGCTTGCGAAAGAGACAGGGCCGAAAGATCGACGAGATCGAGATTGATCTTCGGCTCTTCGGAGACCATCTGCACCAGCCGTCGCTCGCCGACGCGGGTGCGCAGGCTTTCATGTCTCGCGACCATCGCGGCAAGCCGCGACCGCAGCAGTTCCGGGTCGATATCGCCGTGATATTCGCGAAACTCCTGCATGGCCACGCCGCTCAGCGGCAGATGGGTGCCGCGCCCGAGCAGATAGGCCTGTTGCAGGGGTGAGAGGGGACGTTCCATGGGTTTTCCTTTTGCCTCGGCTGCCGTTTCCGGCCGCTGCGCGACCAATCGCTCCACGCTTTCGCAAGCGAGATCAGGGCTTTCGGCAAGCCGGCGAAGAAGAGCGACGTAGGTTTCGAACAGGGCGCGCAGCCAGCGTTCCGGCAGCGCATCGAGCCGCACATCCCAGTTGAGCAGTAACCCGCCATCCAGCGCCGCCACCTGCGCATCCAGCGCGACCCCCGGCCCCTGCGAGACGGTGTGGACCATCGGACCGAACACCCGCCCGACCCGTTCCGAAAACAGCTCCCCGCCCGGAAGATCTACCCCGGCGGTGAAAACCACCGGCGAGGTCTGCAAACCACCGCGCTGGCGGGAGAGATCGCGCATGACGCTGACGCCCGGATAGGACTGGTGTGCGAGAAGCCCGTTCATCTCATCGAACAGCCTGCCGAGCAGCGCTACAAGCGTTTCTTCAGGCCTGATATCGACGCCGAGCAGGAGCACGTTGGAAAATTCGCCGACGATCTCATCGACCCCTTGCACCAACGGCGCGCGCCAGAAACCCGGCACGGAGAGCCGGAATTTTTCCGCCCCCGACGCCTGCGACAGCGCCAGTGCGAAAACACCGAGCAGAAGGGTCGATGTCGTTACGGAAAAACGCCGCGCTGTCCGCTCCAGGCTGCTACGCTCCGCCGCTGAAAGCAGCGTGGCGAGCCGGTCCGTGTGAACGGCGCGCAAGGGGTCATCCGACAGAAACGGCAGCGGCGGAGCGTCCGGAACATCGGCAAGCCGTTGCCGCCACCACAGGCGGTCCCTTTCGCGCAAGCCCCTCAAGTCCGGGTCGGACATGAGACGTTCCGCCCAGTCGAAAAACGACGGCGTTACCGGTTCGACAGTTCGGGTTTCGTCTGCGCCTGACGCCGTCTCGTAAAAACGGGCAAGGTCTTCCATCACGATCCGCACGCTGGCCGGATCGACGGCCAGCATGTCTGTGTCCACATGCAGACGGCAACGCCCTTCCGGCAACAGGCTGAGCGAGATCGCCGCCGGTGCGGCAATGCGTAGATCGGCCCGGCGATGGCTCCATTCCTCGCGCTTCGCCTCAAGACGGCGTGCAAGCGCCTCCGAATCGAGCGCGGTCATGTCCTCCACATCGAGGCGGAGCAGCCGGCCGGCAGGATCGACGGACTGAAGCCCTTCAGCATTGATCCTGAGGCTCAGCATGGGGTGACGCCGGCAGAGCCTTTCCACGGCAACGGCCAGTTTTTCCGCATCCACCACCTGCCCGTCGAATTCGAGGTAAAGATGGGGCGTAACTTTCCCGAGTATTCCATCCGCCTCGCGGCCGACCCAGTAGGCCACCTGCATGGGGGTTAAATTTAGCATGTGAATTTGAACCGGTTGACAAAACATGATTAGCATACTCAAGTATAAGCCATCGTCAACCACTCGCACAGGAGGCATCCCATGAAAACGGGAGCACTCAGGACGAATGACGTCGAATCCGACGAAATTACTGAATTTAATAGAGAATTTCTGTTTACTTCCGGCAGCGGGCAATTGCGCGCCAAGGGCATTCGCGAAAAGATAGCGATTCCCGCCCGGGGCGGCGAAGACATTGCCAGCCCGCTGCAGCAGGCACTGGCCGGCGCCTTCGAGCGTGCGCAGCGGGAGGGCGAGCAGAACCCCATCGCCATCGGCGCGATCCCCTTCGATGTCAGCGAACCTTCATGCCTGTATATTCCATACAACTATGAATGGAATTCCAAGGATGCAGAGCCGATCGTCGCCGATTCGGCCATGCCCGCCCTTGTCGGCCAGAACAGCCTGCCGGACGAGAGCGGTTTCAAGCATGCCGTCGAACATGCCATCGTCAATTTCCGCCATTCCGAAGTCCGCAAGGCGGTGCTTTCCGTCATGCGTGAACTGACCTTCGCCTCCGAGGTCAATGTCGAAAGATTGCTGGCTAGCCTCGCCAAACAGAACCGCGAAGGTTACCAGTTCCGCATCCCGCTGCCCGATGGCGGCGACCTGATCGGCGTCAGCCCGGAACTCCTGATTCGCAAGCAGGGCGAGAAAATCATCTCGAACCCGCTGGCGGGATCGGCAAAACGCATGGTCGATCCGGCGGCGGACAAGGCCAATGCGGATCGGCTTTCGGCCTCGGAAAAGGACCATTACGAGCATAGCCTCGTCATCGAGGATATCCGCTCGCTGCTTTCGCCGGTCTGCGCGGAACTCGATGTTCCCGAAAAACCCTCCCTCATCAACACGGCGGCACTCTGGCATCTTTCGACCCGCATCGAAGGCCGTCTCGCCGATCCGGAAACCAATGCGCTACAGCTTGCCTGCCTGCTGCACCCGACGCCAGCCGTCTGCGGCTTCCCCACCGAGCGCGCCCATCGCCTCATCCGCTTCGTCGAGCCTTTCGAGCGCGGCCTCTTCACCGGCATGGTCGGCTGGACGGATTCGCAAGGAAATGGCGAATGGGTGGTGACCATCCGTTGCGGCACTGTGCAGCGGGAAACCGTGCGGCTCTTCGCCGGTGCGGGCATCGTGGAGGCCTCGGAGCCCGAATCCGAATGGGCCGAGGTGCAGACCAAGCTCAAGACCATGCTGAACGCCTGCGGTCTTTCTGCCTAATTTTTCCAGGGACAAACCATGACAATCGAATTCCAACGCTGGCCCGAGGATTTCGTTCGCCGATACCGCGAACGCGGCTACTGGATCGACCGGCCGCTGAGCGGCATTCTCGCCGAACAGGTGGAGCGCCGGCCGGACGCCACAGCGCTGATCTGCGGTAACCGTCGTTTCAGCTATGCCGATCTCGACCGGCAATCCTCCAATCTGGCTGGACATCTCTCCGCCGCAGGCATCGGCAGGGGTGATACGGCGCTGGTGCAATTGCCGAACATAGCCGAGTTCTATCTCGTCTTTTTCGCGCTCATCAAAATCGGCGCCGCCCCCGTCAATGCGCTTTTCAGCCATCGCCGGCTGGAAATGACCTCCTATGCGGAGCAGATCGCGCCGAAGCTGGTGATCGCCTCTCGCATCCACGAGCTCTTCGCCGATGACACATTTGTGGAGGCGCTGAAGGCGGCCTCTCCAAAGCTTGCCGTGACCCTGCTGCTTGGCGAAACCGATCCGCAGCGCAGCCTGGAGCAGCGGCTGGCGTCGCCTGCCGAAAATCCACCGGCTTACGCCCCTTCCGCCGCCGATGAGGTGGCGCTGTTCCAGCTTTCCGGCGGCAGCACCGGAACGCCGAAACTGATCCCCCGGACGCATAACGACTACGACTACAGCGCCCGGGCCAGCGCGGAGATTTGCGAACTTTCGCCGCAGACCCGTTTCCTATGCGCCATTCCGGTGGCGCATAATTACCCGATGAGTTCGCCCGGCGCGCTCGGTGTGTTCCACGCCGGCGGCGCGGTGGTCATGGCCGCCAATCCGGAGCCGCTTGCCTGCTTCGATCTGATCGAAAAACACGGCGTCGATATTGTGCCGCTGGTGCCGCCGGCGGTGGCGCTGTGGCTGCAGGCGGCTCCCGCCCATCGCGAACGGTTGAAGTCGCTCAAGCTCCTGCAGGTCGGCGGCGCAAGCTTCGCCGAAGCGCTCGCCCGCCAGGTGCCGGAGGTCTTGGGGTGCGACCTGCAGCAGGTGTTCGGCATGGCGGAAGGCCTGGTGAACTACACCCGCTTCGGTGACCCCGACCATATCGTCTTCACCACGCAAGGCCGGCCGATCAGCCCGGACGACGAGATCCGCATCGTTGACGAGGACGGCAATGACGTGCCCGAGGGCGAAGCCGGCATGCTGGCGACCCGCGGCCCCTATACATTCCGGGGCTATTACCGCGCCCCCGAACACAGCGCCCGGGTCTTCGACAAGGACGGCTTCTATTATTCCGGCGACGTCGTGCAGCGCACGCCCGAAGGTTATCTGCGGGTCGTTGGCCGGGTGAAGGACCAGATCAATCGCGGCGGCGAAAAGGTCGCTTCGGAAGAGGTGGAAAACCTGATCCTGCGGCATCCGGACGTCACCCATGCGGCTCTGGTGGCGATGCAGGACGAACTTCTCGGCGAAAAAAGCTGCGTCTTCGTCGTGTCGCGCAATCCCGCGCTCAAGGCGCCGGCCATCCGCCAGCATCTCGCCGGTCTCGGCGTCGCGGATTACAAGCTGCCGGACCGCGTGCGCTTCATCGAGGCCATGCCGCTCACCGCCGTCGGCAAGATCGACAAGAAGCGCCTGCGCGACCTGCTGACGGCCCCCGTCGCCATCAGCGCCTGACAAGCAGCGCCAATCGAAAGGGACGCTCAAAAGGGCGTCCCCAATTCCAAAGATTACGTGCCGCCCAAGCCGGCGCAGAAAAAAACCGAGGTCATCATGACGATCCCCACCATTTCCGACTATCCGATGCCGGTCGCCGCGAGCTTTCCGGCCAACAAGACAAAATGGCAGCCCGATGCGAAACGCGCCGTGCTTCTGATCCACGACATGCAGCGTTATTTCCTGCGGTTCTACGAGGCCGACGGCAAGTTGATGACCACCCTCATCGACAATCTCGCCAAGGTGAAGGCATGGGCCGTAGAGAACGGCGTGCCGGTCATCTATACCGCCCAGCCACATAACCAGCCGCCCGGCGACCGTGCGCTCCTGAACGACATGTGGGGACCGGGTCTCACCGTCGTCGATCCCGAATTGCAGAAGGTGGTCGACAAGCTCGCGCCGACGCCCGACGACGTGGTGCTGACCAAATGGCGCTACAGTGCCTTCCAGCGTTCCGATCTTGCTGAGCGCATGAAAGGCTGGGGCCGAGACCAGATCATCGTTGGCGGCGTTTACGCCCATATCGGCTGCATGATGACGGCGGTGGAAGCCTTCATGAAGGATATCCAGCCCTTCATGATCGGTGACGGCGTCGCCGATTTTTCCGAGGCCGAACACCGCATGGCGCTGCAATATGTGGCGACACGCTGCGGCGTGGTGATCGACACCGCAAGCCTTGTCGGCGTGGGCGAGGCCACCGGCACCCGCGAATGGCTGAAAGCCCGCGTCCTGCAAATGGTGGAGGATGAAAGCGATATCGACCCCGATGAAAACCTCATTTTCTACGGGCTGGATTCGCTGCAGGTGATGAAGCTTGCCGGTGAATTGAAGGAACGCGGCGTCACCGTCGGCTTCGATGAGCTTGCCCGTGTGCCGACACTTTCCGCCTGGTGGGCACTGATCGAAGAAAAGCGGCTCGCAGCCTGAGCGGACGGACAAGATGACGCAACAGAGATTTACCGGACGGCGCGTGCTGGTGACGGGCACGGCCCAGGGCATCGGCCGCCGCATCGCCGAACGTTTCATCGAGGAAGGGGCCGAGGTCATCGGCCTCGACCTTCTGGCCGACACAGTGGAGGCCCCCTTCCGCCAGATCGCGCTCGACATCACCGACGCGGCGGCAGTGGAGACGACCTGCAGGGCGATAGAGAGCGAATGGGGCGGGCTCGATATTCTGGTCAATGCCGCCGGCATATTGCGGCTGGGCGACAGCGAAAGCCTGACGCCGGCGGACTGGAAAGCCTGCATGGATGTCAACGCCGCCGGGCCGTTCTATATGCTGCGGCAATGGAGCGGCGCCTTCAAGCGACAGCGGCGCGGCGCGATCGTGAACGTCGGCTCCAATGCCGCCGTCGTGCCGCGCATCGGCATGATGGCCTATTGCGCTTCCAAGGCGGCGCTGGTCAGCCTCAGCCATTGCGCCGCCCTTGAGCTTGCGCCCTATGGCGTGCGCTGCAATGTCGTCTCCCCCGGCTCCACCGATACGCCGATGCTTGCCGGCATGTTGAGCGATCCTTCCGGCAAGGACCAACTGGTCGCCGGCCTGCCCGAGCAGTTCAAGCTCGGCATCCCGCTCGGCAAGATCGCGAGACCGGACGATATCGCCGATACGGTCCTGTTCCTCGCCTCCGATCAGGCCGGCCATGTGACGATGCAGCAGATCGTCGTCGATGGCGGCGCAACGCTTGCGGCCTGAACGGGAGCGGGATGGTGAAAAGCGTGAGCGCATGATCTAGGCCGCTGGATGAAGGTGACGGACATGGCCATTGCAACGGCGTTTCATCGCAAAGCCGTCTCCGGCGATCCACCGGAGGCCATCTGGCCTTGGCCGGACGACAGCTGCGATTGCCATTGCCTCACCCTTCGTTACAGCGCCGATGAGGGTTGCGGCGGCGAGGTCCCTCCCTTGCCGCCGCAGCTTTTACACGCCCTGCCCAGACGCAAGGCAGAATTCGTCGCCGGGCGCAGATGCGCGGCCGAGGCCATCCGCCGCCTCACCGGCCGCTCCACCTTTCCCGGCATGGGTGAGGACCGCGCGCCGCTCTGGCCCGAAGGCGTGATCGGCGCGATTTCCCACAGCCATGAGCGGGCGATTGCCATTGCCGGCTCTTCGGGGCGGTTCCGCGGTATTGGCATCGATATTGAAAGGCTCCTGACCGAGGAAGAGGCCCGCGATATCGCCACGCAGGCCCTGACGGCGCGTGAACGCCACAGCCTCGGCAACGCCATCGACCCCTTCACGACCGGTCTGATTTTTTCGGCCAAGGAAAGCCTGTTCAAGGCGCTTTATCCGACAGTGAAACGGTTTTTCTTTTTCGAGGCGGCGGAATTATCCGGCTTCGACGACAACGGCTCGGCCTCGCTGCGGCTGACCGCCGACATAGGCGGCGAATGGTGCAGGGGAACGGAGATTCCCTTCCGTTTCTGCCGCTTCGACGGCTTTCTCGTCACCCGCATCCTGATCGGGCGCTGACGAAAAAACCCGCCCCGGCGCAGGGAAAATGACCGCCGATAGTGCCGTTTCCGTCATCCGCATGAAATATTGGGACGGTAGGCACCTTGCTGGAATGATTCCAAACAAGCAACGGTGGAGACAGACTATGACCGACATCGATACGAGCAAATTGTCCTGGGACGAGTGGGACGAACTGCAGAACCCGCCGCCGGCCGAAACCGATTTCGACCGCGTGGTCGAAACCGCGATTTCCCGCCGCGGCTTTCTCGGCGGCGTGCTTGCCTTCGGTTCGGCCGCGGCCGCCATGGGCACGCTCGGCAACCTGATGAGCAGCACCTCGGCCGAAGCGCAGGAAGCCGCCGTCGGCCGTTTCCCCTTCAAGCCGGTTGCGGCGGCCACCGATAATACCATCCATGTCCCGGAAGGTTATAACTGGAAGCCGCTGGCGAAATGGGGCCAGCCGCTGTTCTCCAACGTTCCCGATCTCGACCCCGCCAAGGGCGTCAGCGTTGAAAATTCCGACAAGGTCTTCGGCGAAAACACCGATGGTATGGAACTCTTCGTGGTCGGCAGCCACCAGCTGATCGCCGTCAACCATGAATATGTGAACCCGGAAACCAACCTGCCGCACGCCGAAAAGGGCAACCCGAAGACGGCCGACGATGTGAAGATCCTGCAGAACATGCAGGGCGTCACCGTCATGGAAGTTGCGGAAGACAAGGACGGCTGGAAGATCGTTCTCGACAGCCCCTTCAACCGCCGTATCCACCACAATACGCCGATGAAGCTTTCCGGCCCGGCCGCAGGCTCCGATCTCGTCAAGACCGCCGCCGACCCGAAGGGTGTCGACTGTCTCGGGACCTTCAACAATTGCGGCGCCGGCCGCACGCCGTGGGGCACCTACCTCACCTGCGAAGAAAACTTCAACGGCTATTTCGGCACCACCGACGCCGCCTTCAAGCTGCCTGACGATTACAAGCGTTACGGCATCGTCGCCGAAACCCGCTACGCCTATGAGAAGTTCGACGAGCGTTTCGACGTCGCCAAGAACCCCAACGAACCGCGCCGCGCCGGTTACGTGGTCGAGATCGATCCTTCGGACGCCTCCTCCACCCCGATCAAGCGCACTGCGCTTGGCCGTATCAAGCACGAAAACGCCGCCGTGGTGATCGCCCGCGATGGCCGTGTCGTCGTTTACATGGGTGACGACGAGCGTGGCGAATTCCTCTATAAATTCGTCTCCAACGGCATCTACGTGCCGGGCGGCGACACCTCGAAGCTGCTCGATGAAGGCACGCTTTACGTCGCGAAATTCTCCGACGACGGCGCCGGCGAATGGCTCGCCCTGACGCCTGAAACCACCGGCATGAAGATCGACGAAATCTGCGTCTTCACCCGTCAGGCCGCTTCCAAGGTCGGCGCGACGACCATGGACCGCCCGGAATGGGTCGCCATCAACCCGGTCGCCATCGAAGCCTATTGCGCGCTGACCAACAACAGCCGCCGTGGTGAAATGAAGGACGGCAAGCTGCGCGCCAATGCCGGCGGTGACGCCATGGCGATCAATGCCGCCAACCCGCGCGAAAAGAACGAATACGGCCAGATCGTGCGCTGGTATCCGGAAAATGACGACCATGCGGACGGCAAGTTCAAGTGGGACCTGTTCTGCATGGCCGGCAACCCCACCGTCCACAAGGACGCCTATGCCGGCTCCTCGAACATCAACGAAGGCAACATGTTCAATTCGCCTGACGGCATGATGTTCGATAGCACGGGCCTGCTCTGGATCCAGACCGACGGCGAGGACACCAATGAAGGCAACTTCGCCGGACAGGGCAACAACCAGATGCTGGCGGGCGACCCGGCCACCGGCCGTATCGAGCGCTTCCTCACCGCCCCGAAGGGTTCCGAAGTCACCGGCCAGACATGGTCCGGCGACAAGCGCACCCACTTCGTCGGCATCCAGCACCCCGACGCTCCCTTCCCGGATGGCGAAGGCAAGCTGCCGCGCTCGACCGTCATCGCCATCAAGCGCGATGACAATGTGAAGATCGGCTAAGCCATAGACGTATTGGCAGCCGGATCGCGACGGAAATCGCGATCCCGTTTCACCACAAAACGCCGCGCGCCCGAAGGGACGCGCGGCGTTTTGCCGGGTTGCGAAGGCATGTTTGCGAAGCGGCACATTTCCACGTCCTCATCTCGGACACCCCCTCCCTCATTGATCACACGGTTGCTCCAGGCCAGTACGCCCTGCCATGGAACGCAGGAGACTGTTTACGACGCAGGCGCCACCGACATATTTCCGCATCGCGGCTTGGCGGCTTGGCGGCTTGGCGGCTTGGCGGCTTGGCGGCTTGGCGGCTTGGCGGCTTGGCGGCTTGGCGGAAGAAAGCTCTGCGCGCTTTATAAGCAAAGCAACGCCGTGCATCCTTGGAGATGCACGGCGTTGCTAGTTGGATCGCACTATTTCGTCCAGCGGCGCACCCGGATCTTGCCTTCAGGCTTCGCGGAAGGTGCGGTTCGCCTGATCGAGCAGGGGTTTGAGGAAATAGGACAATACGCTTCTTTCGCCTGTCGTGATGAAGGCTTCCACCGGCATTCCGGGCATGAGGCTGAATTCGCCCAACCGCTTTATCTGCTCCTGCGAGGTGGCGACGCGCACGAGGTAATAGCTCGTGCCCGTTCGCTGATCCACCGTCACGTCAGCCGAGATACGCTCCACAGTGCCTGTAATTTCCGGCGTCGTTTTCTGGTTGAAGGCGGAAAAGCGCAGGTTCGTCGCCTGGCCGTAAAATATCTGGTCGATGTCCTGCGGCGCGACCTTGGCTTCCACCACCAGCTTGTCGACTTCCGGCACGATCATCATGATCTGTTCGCCCGGCGCAACGACCCCGCCGACAGTGTGTACTGAAAGTTGATGCACCACCCCATCCTGCGGCGCGAGAATATCGACACGTTTCAGCTGGTCTTCGGCCGCCACCCGGCGTTCGACATATTCGCCGATGCGGGCATCCATTTCGCGCAGATCGGCCCCCACCTCTTCCGACCATTGCTCGTCGATCTGAAGAATTTGCAGCCTGGTTTCGCTGATCTTCGCCTCGACCCCGGCAATGCCAGCCATCAGCCGGCCGATGTCGCCATCGATATCCGTGGCCTGACGCTCCAGCGTACTGAGCCGGCTTTTTTCCATCAGGCCTCTCTCATGCAGGGAGCGAAAGCGGTTCAACTCCTCGCCGACCATGCCCTGTTCGCGGAAATTCGCAGCGCGCTCGGCATCCATGCCGGCAATCTCATCGCGAAGCTGCTGCACACGCTGTTCGAGCTGGCGTTTTTTGCTTTCGCGAACGGCCTTGCGGTTTTCATAAAGACGCTGTTCGGCATTCATCATCGCGGCGATCTCGGCATCGGCGGCTCGCCCAAGCAGCGCTTGCGGGAACACGACCTTGCCGGCGCGGTCACGCTCGCTCTCCAGCCGCGCCTTGCGGGCGTTGAATTGATCGAGGCTCTTGACGATGATGGCCAGATTTGCCCGCGTCATCGTCGCATCGATGCGCATGACGACGTCGCCGGCCTTCACCCGGTCGCCATCGCGCACCATCAATTCGCTGACGACGCCGCCCACGGGATGCTGGACCTTCTTCAGGCTGGTTTCCACCACCAGCGAGCCCTGCGCAATGACCGCGCCGACGATTTCGGTGCCAATTGCCCAACCGCCGAAGATGCCGGTCAGGGTGAGAAAACCAAGTCCACCGACAAGAAGGTGGCTGCGGATCGAGCGTCTGAGTGCCTGCCATTCATCCATCTTCATGCCTTTCCTGTTTCCACGCCCTGAACGACCTTGAGGGCGCCGGCCGCACCGCTGACCGGGCGCAGCACCTTGGCGAGCACCTCGTCCTTCGGGCCGAAAGCCTGTTGCCGCCCTTCGGCGAGCATCAATACCTTGTCCACGGCTAAAAGCGCGCTGGGGCGATGAGCGATGACGACGGCCACGCCACCACGTTCACGAATGCCGAGAATGGCTGCTGTCAGCGCCTCCTCGCCTTCGGAATCAAGGTTGGAATTCGGCTCATCGAGCACAACGAGGAACGGGTCGCCATAAACTGCCCGCGCGAGCGCGATCCTCTGTTTCTGCCCCGCTGACAATTGCCGCCCGGCTTCCCCCACCTGTGTGGAATAGCCCTCCGGCAGGCTCACGACGAGATCGTGAATTCGCGCTGCGCGCGCGGCCGCAATGATCTTTTCCGAGCTTGCCTCTCGGTCGAATGAGGCGATGTTTTCGGCAATGGTGCCGTCCAGCAGTTCGATCGCCTGCGGCATGTAGCCGATGTGGCGGGCCAGCGCTTCAGCCGGCCATTGGTCCAGTGTCGCGCCATCCAGTCGAACCGAGCCTTTGAGCGGACGCCAGAGCCCGACCAGCAACCGCGCGAGCGAACTTTTCCCCGAACCGCTGGCCCCGATCACGCCAAGGGCGCTGCCCGACGCAAGCGTGAAGGCGACATCCTGCAGAACCGGCTCTGCCGCCTCCGGCGGGATGACGCCGACACGCTCGACGGAGAGAAGGGAGCGGGGCGCTGGAAGGTCCATGCGCATGGCGGCATCCGGTAGCAGCGCAAGCGTCTTTTCAAGACGGCGGCGGCTTTGCCGCGCGGCGATGAAGCCCTTCCAGTTGGCGATGGCGAGATCGACCGGAGCGAGCGCCCGCGCCGACAGGATGGAACCGGCGATGATGATGCCGGGTGTCGCCTGCTCATTAATGACCAGCCACGCCCCGACAGCGAGAATACCCGATTGCAGCAGCATGCGCAGCACCTTGCTCGCCACACCGAAACCGGAGGCGATATCGCTTGCGGTGCGCTGCCCACGGCCATAAGCGCGATTGTCCACCTGCCAGCGCTCCCGCAATGGCGGCGTCATTCCCATGACGGCGATGATGTCGGCGTTGCGGCGGGTGCTCTCAATCAGCCGGTTGCGCGCGGAAGCGTGTCGTGCGGTCTCTTCCACGGGACGCTTGGAGACAAGCTCCGTCATCAGCGTGAACATCGTGAGAATTGCGGCGCCTGCGAGCGCAGTGACCCCGAGCCAGAAATGGAAGGCGAAACAGATGGCAATATAAAAAGGCAGCCAGGGCAGGTCGAACAAAGCGGTCGGTCCGCTTCCCGACAGGAAGGAGCGAATTGTATCGAGATCACGAAGCGGTTGCGCCTGAGCGCCGCTGACAGGCAGTCGGACTTGCAGACCGATCACCGCATCGTAAACCCTGGAGGACAGGACCTGATCGAGACGATCGGAGATGCGCACCAGCAGGCGGCCGCGCACGGCATCGAACAGACCCTGAAACACATAAAGCGCCACCACGATGGCGAACAGGGCCAAGAGCGTCGGCAGGCTGCGGCTCGGCAACACGCGGTCATAGACCTCCATCATGAAGAGCGAGCCGGTGAGATAAAGAATATTGACCAGAGCGCTCATGAGGCCGACGCCGATGAAAGCGACAGCACAGCCGGCGAACACACCCTTGATCTGACGCACATTATTATTGGCGGATTGAAAACGCATTTTTACTATCCATTGAAATCGCGGCGACAGGATCAGCCGAGGCGGCTGGCGATCATGTGTGAAGAGGTCGTCATCTCCTGGCCTTCCTTGCACGACACGGATCGGCCCGAGGGCCATGTCGGCACGCCTAGTGGCGAAGGCTAACGGGCGGATGACGGATTCGCGATAAATCGTAGACGCGCCATAGTGATTTCCCATGCCCGCCATCGGTTTCCCAACGGGGTCGCGGAATCACCAGTCCACCCTACGCTGTCTTTGATGAAGACCCAGGCCGGATCGCCGCCCGGATTTCCGGCACGCAGGAGCAAAATTGCGTCAGGCGTGATGATCCGGTGATCGGCGACGGGCTTTATTCCAACGAAGCCCGGTAATGCCCGAAGCTATATACCGCCCATGCAGAGATATTTCATTTCAAGATAATCCTCCATGCCATGGCGCGAACCCTCGCGGCCGATGCCGGATTGTTTGACGCCGCCGAAGGGCGCTGCCTCCGACGACATGCGGCCGGTATTGATGCCGACCATGCCATATTCCAGGGCTTCGGCGACACGCCACACGCGCTTGAGATTGGAGGCGTAGAAATAGGCGGCCAGACCGTAGATCGTGTCATTGGCTTCGCGCACAACCTGCTCCGCATCCTCGAAACGGATGATGGGGGCGAGCGGTCCGAAAGTCTCTTCCTGGGCAACCCGCATCGCGCCTGTAACCCCGGTGACGACCGTGGGTTCGAAAAAGGTTCCGCCGTTCGCGGCGCGCTTGCCGCCACAACGGATTGTGCCGCCTCTTGCGCTGGCGTCGGCCAAATGCCCCTCGATCTTGTCGATGGCGTGGCTGTCGATCATCGGGCCGATGGTAACATCGGGATCGAAGCCATCGCCGACCTTCAACTCGGCCACGCGCGCGACGAATTTCTTCGCAAACTCATCATGAACCGCCGACTGCACATAGATACGGTTGGCAGAAACGCAGGTTTGGCCGCCATTACGGAATTTCGCCTGAATGGCGCCTTCCACGGCTTCATCAATATCGGCATCGTCAAAAACGATGAAGGGGGCGTTACCGCCCAGTTCGAGGTTGAGCTTCTTGATCTGCGGCGCGCACTGGCTCATCAGCAGCCGGCCAACTTCGGTCGAGCCGGTGAAGCTGATCTTGCGTATTTTGGCATTGGCGCAC
>Ga0209371_1000285_pt1 | contig 57599 bp, 40 predicted proteins | sample AgamicAtAmrz_FD_187165 | JGI IMG/M metagenome (GOLD analysis project Ga0209371, IMG submission 187165) | Agave microbial communities from Guanajuato, Mexico - At.Am.rz (SPAdes) (version 2) | ecosystem: Host-associated > Plants > Roots > Rhizosphere | place: Guanajato, Mexico | collected 2012-06-07
AGCCGTGAGCCGTGAGCCGTGAGCCGCGAACCGCGAACCGCGAACCGCGAACCAGTCAACCATACCGCGGCACGGCGCACGACCTCGCGCAAAATGCCAGCCTCCTCCGCGCAAGCGCCGCCTCGCTTCGTGCATTTCGCCCGACGCGTCTGTGCAAGCAGCGGCGCCATGCCAAAATAGCCGGTCGTCCTCGCGCCGCTCCGGCGCGCCATCCTTTAGTTTCCTTCGCAGCCAGGAATTGCCATGTCGTCATTGCTCAGGATTGGTTTGATGGGTTTCGGTTTCGCCGGCGCGACGTTCCACGCGCCCGTGATCGCCACGAGCGGCCGCACCGAAGTCGCCGCGATCGCGACGGGTCAGCCCGATCGCGCGCAGGCCGCGTATCCGGGCGCGCGCATCGTCCCCGATCTCGACACGCTGCTCGGTCTCGATGACATCGAATGCGTGGTGATCGCCACGCCGAACGACACTCACTTCACGCTCGCGCGCCAGGTGCTCGAAGCCGGCCGCCACGTAGTCGTCGACAAGCCCGTCACGCTCACCGCCGACGAGGCGCTCGCCCTCGCGCGGCTCGCGAACGCGCGCAGCCGGCTGTTCGCGCCGTTCCACAACCGCCGCTGGGACGGCGATTTCCTCACCGTGCGCCGGATCGTCGAATCGGGCGAGTTGGGCCGCCTCACCTACTTCGCGTCGCACTTCGACCGCTTCCGGCCGACGCCGCGCACGCGCTGGCGCGAGGAGCCGGCCCGCGGCGGCGGTCTGCTGCTCGACCTCGGCCCGCACCTGATCGACCAGGCGCTCGCGCTGTTCGGCACGCCGGAAACGGTGAGCGCCACCGTCAAGACGCGCCGCGACAACGGCACGGCGCCCGATTTCGTGCACCTGCTGCTCGGCTATCCGGACAAGGACGTCGCGCTGCATGCGAGCGCGCTGTCGGCGATCGAGCCCGCGCGCTTCACGCTGCACGGCACGCGCGGCAGCTACCAGAAGTTCGGGCTCGACACGCAGGAAGACCAGCTCAAGGCCGGCCTCACCGCGGACGACGTCGAATTCGGCGGCGGCAACCCGCCCGGCCTGCTGCGCGTGCTCGACGGCGAGGTCGAGCTCGAGCGTCCGGTGCCGACGCTCGACGGCCAGTACGCGGAGTTCTACCGCGCGCTCGCCGCGTCGATCCGCGACGGCGCGCCGTTTCCCGTCACCGCGCAGGACGCGGTCGACGTGATGACGATCATCGAGCTCGCCGCGCAGAGCGAACACGACGGCCGCCGGGTGCCGTTCGTACGCCGCACGGTCTGACGGCCGCCGGCCGGGTCCGTGCCGACCCGGCCACCCTCCGCGCCACGCCGCCACGCACCGGCACCGGCGGCGCTCGCGTCTACCGCCACGCCGCCCCGCGACCCCGGTCCCGAACATTCCGTTACAAATGGTGCGGGAACGAAAGTCAGCGGTCGTCCGGTCTGACGCGTTTCTCAAAAAGTCGATTCGACACTTATCCGTCAGGAGAATGTGATGCAACGGTTGATTCGCGCAGCGGCATGCTGCGTCCTGGTTTCCTCGCTCGCGGCCTGTATCGTGCAGCCGCAGCGGCCGGCCCGGCAGGCGCCTCCGCCGTCGCGACCGAACCCGCAGGTCGTCGCGAACGACCGCATGCAGGAGGTCCAGGGCCGGATCGACAACCTGCATCGCCGCATTGACGCCCGTGTGAACGGCGGCTACTACCCGCCGCCCTACGGTGCGCAGCTGCACCACCGTCTCGACGTGATCCGCCAGGAAGCGAACGACATGTCGGCCCAGCACAACGGCGGCCTGTCCGGCGACGAGCAGCGTGTGCTGAATCAGGAACTCGACACGGCCGCGCGCGCGATCGGCGAATAACGCGCCGACGCCCGCCGGTGCGAAGCAAAGCGGCGGCGCCGGCCGCCGCCGCTTGTCGCGAAGCGACATTCTTTTGCTCAAATTGACAAGGCCCACCCGCTCGCGTACAGTCGCCCGCACGCGTCGGGAGAGCGTGTGACCGGGTCGTTCCGACACCGGTTGCGCCGCCGAAGGGGCACACCCGCAAACTCTCAGGCAAAAGGACCGACCGCGTCGGGGAGTCGAGTCCGCGCATTGCGCGGGCACCTTACTCTCCCCGCACTCTGGAGAGCGGCAGTAGCCCGCAGCGCATTGGCTGCGCGGGCAAGCTGCCCACCGAAGGGGCGCGCGTTCGCCGGGCTTTGCCCGCAGCGCAATCTCTCAGGTATCGAGGACAGAGGGGCATGTACCGGATCGCTCGAGGCTATCAGCCGCGGCGGTCGGCACATGGCCGTTCTGATCCGCGCGCAAGCGCCTTGCCTGAGGCCTCGATGACTGCACTGAATCACACCCCGCTCAACGCCGCGCACCGCGCGCTCAATGCCCGCATGGTCGACTTCGGCGGCTGGGACATGCCCGTCAACTACGGCTCGCAGATCGAAGAACACGCTGCCGTGCGCACCGACGCCGGCATGTTCGACGTGTCGCACATGTGCGTCGTCGATTTCACCGGCAGCCGCGTGCGCGCATTCTTCGAGCATGCGATCGCGAACCACGTCGGCAAGCTCAAGACGCCCGGCAAGGCGCTCTACTCGTGCCTGCTCAACCCGCAGGGCGGCGTCATCGACGATCTGATCGTCTACTACTTCACCGAAGAATTCTTCCGGGTGGTCGTCAACGCCGGCACCGCCGAGAAAGACATCGCGTGGTTCAACCAGCTGAACGAGCAAGGCGGCTACGGCCTGACGATCGCGCCGCGCCGCGACTTCGCGATCGTCGCCGTCCAGGGCCCGAACGCCCGTGAAAAGGTCTGGGCGACGGTGCCGTCCGCCCGCGCCGCCACCAGCGAACTCAAGCCGTTCAACGCCGCGCAGGTCGCCGGCACGCCGTTCGGCGATCTCACCATCGCGCGCACCGGCTACACCGGCGAAGACGGCTTCGAAGTGATCGTCCCGGCCGTGCACGTCGAAGTGCTGTGGAATGCGCTGCAGCAACACGGCGTGCGTCCGTGCGGGCTCGGCGCGCGCGACACGCTGCGCCTCGAGGCCGGCATGAACCTGTACGGCCAGGACATGGACGACACCGTCTCCCCGCTCGACGCGGGCCTCGCGTGGACGGTCGACCTCACTGCGCCGCGCGACTTCGTCGGCCGCGCCGCACTCGAAGCCAACGGCACGCGTGCCGCATTCGTCGGCCTGATCCTGCAGAAGGAAAACGGCAAGGCGGGCGGCGTGCTGCGCGCACACCAGAAGGTCGTCACGCCGCACGGCGAAGGCGAGATCACGAGCGGCACGTTCTCGCCGTCGATGCAGGAATCGATCGCGTTCGCGCGCGTGCCGACGGCCGTCCAGGTCGGCGACATCGTCCAGGTGCAAATTCGAGACAAGAATCTTCCCGCGCGCGTGGTAAAACTGCCGTTCGTGCGCAACGGCAAGGTCCTCGCTGCGTAACGACCGGGAGGCGGCCGCGGGGCCGCCTTCCGGCCAAGCCGGGAGATGGCGCCCGGCGCAACCCTATTCGGCGTGCCATGGCGGCGCGCGAGCAGAACGAACACACCCTTTATCCAGGAGCATCCGATGAGCAACGTCCCGGCCGATCTGAAATACACCGACGAACATGAGTGGATCCGCACCGAGGCGGACGGCACGCTGACGGTCGGCATCACCGATCACGCGCAAAGCACGCTCGGCGACATCGTCTTCCTCGAGCTGCCCGAAGTCGGCAAGTCGGTGAACGCGGGCGACGCCGTCGGCGTCGTCGAATCGGTGAAGGCGGCATCCGACATCTACTCGCCGGTGTCCGGCGAGATCGTCGCCATCAACGAAGCCGCCACCGATGCGCCGGAAGAAGTGAACGGCGACGCATACGGCGTGTGGCTCTTCAAGATCAAGCTCGCGGCCGGCGCATCGACCGACAAGCTGATCGACGCCGACGCCTACAGCAAGCTGATCGACTAATTTCCCTACCCGAACCGCGCGGCGCCGGCCTCGGCGCGCGCGGGACCAGAGTCACGCCATGAAGCTCGAACACCCGGACCGCCTGATGAACCGCACGCCCCTCTCGCTCGCCGCGCTCGAAACGCATGACGCGTTCGCCGAACGCCACATCGGCCCCGACGCCGCCAGCCAGCAGGCCATGCTCGACACGCTCGGCTTCGCGTCGCGCGCCGCCCTGATCGACGCCGTGATCCCGGCCTCGATCCGCCGCGCCGAAACGCTGCCGCTCGGCCCGTTCGCGCAGCCGAAGAGCGAGGCCGAAGCCCTCGCCGCGCTGCGTGCGCTCGCGGACAAGAACCAGGTGTTCCGCTCGTATATCGGCCAGGGTTATCACGACACGCACACGCCGGCCGTGATCCTGCGCAACGTGCTCGAAAACCCGGCGTGGTACACGGCCTACACGCCGTACCAGCCCGAAATTTCCCAGGGCCGCCTCGAGGCGCTCCTGAACTTCCAGCAGATGGTGGCCGATCTCACGGGCCTCGCGATCTCGAACGCCTCGCTGCTGGATGAAGCGACGGCCGCGGCCGAAGCGATGACGCTGCTGCAACGCACCGGCAAGCCGAAGTCGAACGTGTTCTACGTCGCCGACGACGTGCTGCCGCAAACGCTCGAAGTGATCCGCACGCGCGCGCTGCCGATCGGCATCGAAGTCAAGACCGGCCCGGCCGCCGACGCCGCGCAGGCGAACGCGTTCGGCGTGCTGCTGCAGTACCCGGGCGTGAACGGCGACGTGCGCGACTACCGCGCGCTCACCGACGCGATCCACGCGGCCGGCGGCCACGTGGTCGTCGCGGCCGACCTGCTCGCGCTCACCGTGCTGACGCCGCCCGGCGAATGGGGCGCGGACGTCGCGATCGGCAACACGCAGCGCTTCGGCGTGCCGATGGGCTTCGGCGGCCCGCACGCCGCCTACCTGGCCGTGCGTGACGAATTCAAGCGCCAGATGCCGGGCCGCCTCGTCGGCGTGACGGTCGACGCGCAGGGCAAGCCCGCGCTGCGCCTCGCGCTGCAGACGCGCGAACAGCACATCCGCCGCGAGAAGGCCACGTCGAACGTGTGTACCGCGCAGGCGCTGCTCGCGATCATGGCCAGCATGTACGCGGTCTACCACGGCCCGCACGGCCTCAAGACGATCGCGCTGCGCGTGAACCGCATCGCGGCGCTGTTGGCCGCCGGCGTGAAGCAGCTCGGCTTCGCGACCGTCAACGACACGTTCTTCGACACGCTGACGATCGACACCGGCGCGCGCACCGCACAGGTCCACGAATTCGCGAAGGCGAAGCGCATCAACCTGCGCCGCGTGAGCGACACGCAAGTCGGCGTATCGGTCGACGAAACGACGACGCGCGACGACCTCGCCGATCTGCTCGACGTGTTCGCGCAAGCCGCGGGCGGCACCGCGCCGGCCGTCGATGCGCTGGACGCGGGCCTTGCCGGCGTCGCCGCGCTGCCGGCCGGCCTCGAGCGCACGAGCGCATACCTGACGCACCACGTGTTCAACCGTCACCATTCCGAAACCGAAATGCTGCGCTACCTGCGCAGCCTGTCGGACAAGGATCTCGCGCTCGACCGCTCGATGATCCCGCTCGGCTCGTGCACGATGAAGCTCAATGCGACCTCGGAAATGCTGCCGGTCACGTGGCCCGAGTTCGGCGGCATCCATCCGTTCGCGCCGGCCGAGCAGACCGTCGGCTACCGCGAGATGATCGATCAGCTCGAGGAAATGCTCGTCGCGGCCACCGGCTACGCGGCCGTGTCGCTGCAGCCGAACGCGGGCTCGCAGGGCGAGTACGCGGGCCTGTTGATCATCCACGCGTACCACGCATCGCGCGGCGAAGGCCATCGCGACGTGTGCCTGATCCCGGCATCCGCGCACGGCACGAACCCGGCATCCGCGCACATGGCCGGCATGAAGGTCGTGGTCGTCGCCTGCGACGCGCAGGGCAACGTCGACATCGCCGACCTGAAGGCGAAGGCCGAGCAGCATTCGGCGAACCTCGCGGCGATCATGATCACGTATCCGTCGACGCACGGCGTGTTCGAGCAGAACGTCCGCGAAATCTGCGAGATCGTCCATGCGCACGGCGGCCAGGTGTACGTCGACGGCGCGAACATGAACGCGATGGTCGGCCTGACCGCGCCGGGCCAGTTCGGCGGCGACGTGTCGCACCTGAACCTGCACAAGACCTTCTGCATCCCGCACGGCGGCGGCGGCCCGGGCGTCGGCCCGGTCGCGGTCGGCGCGCACCTCGCGAAGTTCCTGCCGAACCAGCGCTCGACCGGCTACGCCCGCGCGGAAGACGGCATCGGCGCGGTGTCGGCCGCGCCGTACGGCTCCGCGTCGATCCTGCCGATCTCGTGGATGTACATCGCGATGATGGGCGCGAAGAACCTGACCGCCGCGACCGAAACCGCGATCCTCAACGCGAACTACATCGCGAAGCGCCTCGCGCCGCACTACCCGGTGCTGTATTCGGGCCCGGGCGGGCTGGTCGCGCACGAGTGCATTCTCGACCTGCGTCCGATCAAGGAAACGAGCGGCGTCAGCGTCGACGACGTCGCGAAGCGCCTGATGGACTACGGCTTCCACGCGCCGACGATGAGCTTCCCGGTGCCGGGCACGCTGATGGTCGAACCGACCGAATCGGAATCGCAGGAAGAACTCGACCGCTTCATCGCCGCGATGATCGCGATCCGCGAGGAAATCCGCGCGGTCGAGGAAGGCCGCGCCGATCGCGAGGACAACCCGCTGCGTCACGCGCCGCACACGGCGGCCGTCGTCACCGCGAACGAATGGCCGCACGCGTACTCGCGCGAGCAGGCCGCGTACCCGGTCGCGTCGCTCGGCACGAACAAGTACTGGCCGCCGGTCGGCCGCGCGGACAACGCGTACGGCGACCGCAACCTGTTCTGCTCGTGCGTGCCGATGTCGGACTACGCATAACGCCCGTCTCGCACCGGAGCGTCCGACCGTGAACCCACCGCACGCAGCCATCGGTTGCGTGCGGTTTTTACGTTCGCCGCCCGGCCAACCGTTTCACGCTCGCCCGCCAATCCGGCTAACATCACACGCGATCCAGCCAATGAAGGAGTTCCGCATGGTGCGTCCGATGTTTCCGGGCCATGGTGCAACAGCGCGGCGGCCGCGCACCCGCGCAGGCCGCTACGTGCCGATGCTCGTCGCAGCGCTGTCGCTGGCCGCCGCCGGCCTCGGCGTGTCCGGCAGTGCGCGCGCGGCGATGAATTTCTGCGCGGCGCCGGCGCTGCAGGCGAGCGAGACGACGCAGGCCGAGCCGGGCGTGCAGGCGCTGATCCGCAGCGTCGACGCGCGCATCGGCGAGCAGCCGAAGGCGATGGCGCGCGTGCACACCGAGGGCACGCTGCCGCACGAAGGCATCTATGACCAGAGTGCGGCCGCGCTCAAGGACATGGACCTGATGCGCGATGCGGCGCTCGCGTGGCGCGTGACGAACGCGCCGCGCTACCTGCAGCTCGTCGACCGCTTCCTGTCCGCGTGGGTCTCGACCTACCAGCCGAGCTTCAACCCGATCGACGAGACGCGCTTCGAGAGCCTGATCGTCGCGTACGACATGACCGCGAGTGCGCTGCCGGTGAAGACGCGCAACGCGACGGCCGCGTTCATCGCGAAGCTCGGCGCCGGCTATGTCGCGCAGGTCGACGCGCAGAAGCGCCCGCTCACCGGCACCTGGCGCAACAACTGGCAGAGCCACCGGATCAAGCTGATCGCGCTGTCCGCGTTCACGCTCGGCGACCGCAAGATGATGAACGCCGCGCAGCGGCTGTTCGTCGAGCATCTCGCCGACAACATCGGTCCGGACGGCAAGACCTGGGATTTCGAGGAACGCGATGCGCTGCATTACGCGGTCTACGATCTGCAGCCGCTGGTGACGGCCGCACTCGCCGCGCGCCGCTTCAACCGCAACTGGCTGCGCGAGCGCGGCGCGAACGGCGCGACGCTCGCGGCCGCGCTCGACTGGCTCGTGCCGTATGCGCTCGGCGAGAAGACGCACGAGGAATTCGTGAATTCGCCGGTGCCGTTCGACGCGAAGCGCCGCGAGGCCGGCTTGCCGGGCTACACGGGGCAGTGGGACCCGAAAAACGCCACCGAACTCTTTCATCTGGCCGCGCGGCTCGACGGGCGCTATGCCCGCGTCGCGCAGCAGCTTTCACCAACGCCGCCCGCATGGCTCGCCGCGTGCCTGCCATTGCAGGCGCGCTAGCATCATTCTTATCGCAAGGCAGGTATCGAAATGGCAGTCAGCGTGTTTGACCTTTTCAAGATCGGCATCGGTCCGTCCAGCTCGCACACGGTCGGACCGATGCGCGCGGCGCTGATGTTCGTCCAGGGCCTCGAGCGCGACGGGTTGCTCGACGCGACGGCCCACGTGAAGGTCGAGCTGTACGGCTCGCTCGGCGCCACCGGCAAGGGCCACGGCACCGACCGCGGCGTGATGCTCGGCCTGCTCGGCGACGCGCCCGACACCGTCGATCCCGACACGATCGACGCGCGGCTGGAAGACATCCGCAAGACGAAGCAGCTCGCGCTGCTCGGCACGCATCCGGTGCCGTTCGTGCTGAAGGAGAACATCGCGTTCTACCGCCAGGCGCTGCCCGAACATCCGAACGGGATGAAGCTGCGCGCGAGCGACGCGAATGGCGCGGTGCTGGTCGAGCGCACCTATCTGTCGGTCGGCGGCGGCTTCGTCGTGACGGCCGGCGCGCCGAACACCAAGGTGCTGAGCGCGGCCGAGCAGATGACGCATCCGTTCCGCACCGGCGCGGAGCTGCTGGCGCTGACCGCGTCGACCGGCAAGTCGATCGCGCAGCTGATGTGGGAAAACGAACGCGCGTGGCACACCGAGGAAGAAACGCGTGACGGGCTGCTGAAGATCTGGGCCGTAATGCAGTCGTGCGTATCGCGCGGCTGCGGGATCGGCAATCCGGAAGCCGAGGGCAACCTGCCCGGCCCGTTCCAGGTCAAGCGCCGCGCGCCGCAGCTGTACCGCACGCTGACGGGCAGCCCGGAGCGCGCGCTGCAGGACCCGCTGTCGATGATCGACTGGATCAACCTGTACGCAATCGCGGTCAACGAGGAAAACGCGGCCGGCGGACGCGTCGTCACCGCGCCGACCAACGGCGCGGCCGGTATCATCCCGGCGGTGCTGCATTACTACACGCGCTTCACGCCCGGCGCGAACGAACAGGGCGTGATCGACTTCCTGCTGACGGCCGCCGCGATCGGCATCCTGTACAAGCTCAACGCGTCGATCTCGGGCGCGGAAGTCGGCTGCCAGGGTGAAGTGGGCGTCGCATGCTCGATGGCGGCCGGCGCGCTCGCGGCCGTGCTCGGCGGCACGCCGCAGCAGGTCGAGAACGCAGCCGAGATCGGGATGGAACACAACCTCGGCCTGACCTGCGACCCGGTGGGTGGGATGGTGCAGATCCCGTGCATCGAGCGCAACGCGATGGCGTCGGTGAAGGCCGTCAACGCGGCGCGCATGGCGCTGCGCGGCGACGGCTCGCACTACGTGTCGCTCGACTCCGTGATCAAGACGATGCGCGAAACGGGCGCCGACATGAAGACCAAGTACAAGGAAACGTCGCGCGGCGGGCTGGCGGTGAATATCGTCGAGTGCTGATGCGGGAGCCGGTGGTGGCGCGGGGTGGATCGATACCCCGCATTGCCGCCGGACCTGGCGCCCGACGCTAGTCGTTCAACCAGTTCTCAAGTCTCACGCCCGGATAACTCGCGAAATCCCGCTCGTTGTTGGTCACCAGGACGACATCGAGCGACACCGCATGCGCGGCGATCAATTTGTCGAGGTGATCCTTCTTCCGCTCGCGGGTTGCGTCGCGCACCGGGCCATACGCTTGGGCTGCCGCGGCGTCGAAAGGCGCGACGGGAATATCCTCGATCAATGCGGCGAGATGGTGGCGCTCCCGGGCGGGGCTCGTGCATGCGGTCACGCCGTACTCGAGCTCCGCATAGGTGATCGCCGACATGACGACGTCGCCCGTGTAGCACTGCGCAAACCGTCTCGCGACCTGCTCCGGCTGATTTTTCATCAAATAGATGCACATGTTGGTGTCGAGCATGAAGCGCGGCATCACAAACCCTCGCGTTCGGCCTGCTCGTGGTCGCCACGCCCTTCTGTCATGAAGTCAGGCCCGAATTTCGCGAACTTCTCCAGTACCTGAGTCAAAGGCCGCCGCATCGGCCGAATGCGGATTTCGTCACCGACGCGCTCGATTTCCAGTTCGATATCGCTGCGCTCATAGGCAAGGTCCGCAGGAATTCGCACGGCCTGCGAGTTGCCGTTCCTGAATACCCTCGTGGTATGCATGTCGATCTCCGTCCGGATGTACTCCGTATGTACATTATCCGATGCGGGCCGAGATGTAAATCCATGTGTGTACATAAGCCTCCCGATGACGTTTCGCTCGACGCGTCAGCATCAATGCCGCCGCAGAACGCCGACATGCCGGATTCAGCGCCCGGCTCAAATCCGTAGCGCCCACTTTCCGCCGTCACGCAAGCGGGCACAAGCTGACCGAATGGCCAACCGAAGCCAGCACGCAATCCCCCACCCGCCCGGCGTTCCGACACTTTTCGCCGGCCGCCGTACCGGCCCGCGGCCAACCGGCGTAAGCTGTACGTCCCGCTACCCAGGGAGACGGCAGCCCATGTCGCATTCCAAGGATCTCGAGCCGCGCGCCACCACCGGTGCGCGACTGCTCGTCGATGCGTTGCTCGCCAATCACGTCGAACGCGTGTTCTGCGTGCCGGGCGAGAGCTTCCTCGCCGTGCTCGATGCGCTGGCGGACGACACCGCCCGCATCCAGACGGTCGTCTGCCGCCACGAGGCGGCCGCCGCGAACATGGCCGAAGCGGTCGGCAAGCTGACCGGCCGCCCCGGCATCGCGTTCGTCACGCGCGGACCCGGGGCGACCCATGCGTCGATCGGCGTGCACACCGCGTTCCAGGATTCGACGCCGATGATCCTGTTCGTCGGCCAGTGCGCACGCGAACACCTCGATCGCGAAGCTTTCCAGGAAATCGACTACCGCCGGATGTTCGGCCAGATGGCCAAATGGGTCGCGCAGATCGACGACCCGCGCCGCATCCCCGAATACCTGAGCCATGCGTTCCACGTCGCGACGTCCGGCCGGCCCGGCCCAGTCGTGCTCGCGCTGCCGGAGGACGTGCTGTCCGACGCGTGCGCGCCGCAGCCCGTCGTGCCGGCCGCGAAACGCATCGCGGCCGCGCCGTCGCCCGCGCAGATCGACGAGTTGCGCGAGCGGCTCGCGCGCGCGGAACGGCCGTTCGCGATCGTCGGCGGCAGCGGCTGGACGCCGAACGCCTGCGCGAACCTGCGCACCTTCGTCGAACGCTGGCAATTGCCGGTCGCGTGCGCGTTCCGCTTCCAGGACACGATCGACAACGCGCACCCGAACTACGCGGGCGACGTCGGGCTCGGGATCAACCCCGCGCTCGCGAAACGCATCCGCGACGCCGACCTGCTGCTCGTGATCGGGCCGCGCCTCGGCGAAGCGACGACCGGCGGCTACACGCTGCTCGACATCCCGAAAACGCGCCAGACGCTGATCCACGTGCATCAGGGCGCGGACGAACTCGGCCGGGTGTATGCCGCCGATCTGCCGATCGTGGCGGGCATGCCCGAGATCGCCGCGCCGCTGGCCGCGCTCGAACCGCCCGAGCGGCCTGCGTGGGCCGGCGCGGCCGCCGACGCGCACCGCGCGTACCGCGAATGGCATGCGCCGCTGCCGATGCCCGGCGACGTGCAGCTCGGCGACGTGATGGTGCAGTTGCGCGAGCGCCTGCCGCACGACGCGATCCTGACCAACGGCGCGGGCAACTACGCGATCTGGCTGCATCGCCACTTCGCGTACCGGCACTTCCGTTCGCAGCTTGCGCCGACGAGCGGCGCGATGGGCTACGGGTTGCCGGCCGCGCTCGCCGCGAAGTCGCTGTATCCGCAGCGCGCCGTCGTCGCGCTCGCGGGCGACGGCTGCTTCATGATGGCCGGCAACGAGCTTGCGACCGCGATGCAATACGGGCTGAACATCGTCGCGATCGTCGTCAACAACGGCCATTTCGGCACGATCCGCATGCATCAGGAGCGCAACTACCCGGGCCGCGTGCACGGCACGGGGCTCACGAATCCCGATTTCGCCGCGTATGCACGTGCGTTCGGCGCGCATGGCGAGACGGTCGAGCGCACCGCGGATTTCGCGCCCGCGCTCGAACGTGCGCTGACTTGCGGGCTGCCCGCGGTGATCGAGATCCGCATCCCGCAGGACGCCAGCACGCCGGCCGCGACGCTCGAACAGATCCGCGAGCAGGGCCGCCGCGCGCGCGGCGCATGACGGTGGCCAGGCATATCGCACCGCCCGTCGCCGCGCTGTCGCACGACGACGCGCTGGCGTACCCCGGCACGCTGCTCGCGCCCGACGGCACGCTCGTCGCGCCCTACGACCTCGAGCATGGCGACGAGCGGGCCGAAAGCCATGCGGCGGCCGCGCCCGCGCTCGGCCTGCTGCATGCCGCGCACCGGCCGTTCCGGCTCGATTACAGTGAGGCGCGGCACGTACACGTGATCAACGGGATGGGGGTCACGCTCGGCGATTCGGTGATCGGGCTGACAGCCCTCGCCGCGCTGCGTGCGGCCCATGCGGACGTACGCTTCACGCTGTACCGGCCGGCGCGCGCGCCGCGCTATGTCGACGCGCTGTATGCGCTCGCGACCGACGTGGCCGCGCCGTCGCGCGCGCTGCCGTGCCCCGCCGACACGCTGCCCGCCGATGCGCACTGCATCGACGTCGGCAATCACCTGTACTGGCCGGCGTTCGCGCGGCTGCCGATGATCGATTTCTTCCTCGACGCGCTCGGCGTCGATCCGGCCGCCGTGCCGGCCGCCGCGAAGCGCAATCGCTGGCTCGCGCGGCTGCCGCTGCCCGCACTGCCGGCTGAATGGCAGCGGCCCTACGTGCTGTTCTGCCCGAATGCGAGCACCGCGGTGCGCAGCGTGCCGCCCGCGTTGCGGGTCGCGTTCGTGGAACGGCTCGCGCAGCGTTACGGGCTACCGGTCGTCGGCTTCGGTCCGCTCGCGCATCCGGCTTACGTGGACGTGAGCCGCGACGCGTCCGACACCGCACGCTTCATCGCGTGGATCAAGGGCGCGAGCGTGCTGTTCGCACCGGACACGGCGGCCCTGCATCTCGCCGACGGTTTCGACGTGCCGACGCTCGCGTGCTTCACGACGATCGGGCCGGCGCTGCGCGTGCGCGACTATCCGCATTGCGTGCCGGTCACGCTCGACGTGCCGGCCGAATTGCACGGGCTGCATCGCAGCGAGCGACCGGATGATCTGGCGGCGGTCGAAGCCGCTTACCGCGCCATCGACTGGGACGCGCTGGCGTGGCCCGCACCGCGCGACGTGACTGCACCGGCAATCTGAGCGAGGCCAGCGCCGCGGAGAGCGGAACGATCAAGCCGGCAGCGGCACGCGCACAGCGCCAGCCCCGGCGCGATCGTCGCGTCGGCTTACCTCGGCAAGCTACCGCCAGCCCCTGAGCAATGCCGCCGCAGCGGCGAGCGGAACGACCGAACCGGCAGCCGTACGCGCACGGCATGAGCACCGCGCGGAGGCCGCTTCGGCGGCCGACTGACCCCGCCAAGCTCGCCTAGCCACCTGGGCGAAACCGGCGCGACGGCGAGCGGAAGGGTCGAACCGTCAGCAGCGCGCCCCCGGCGCCGGCACCACCGCAAACGCCGCGCCACCTGCCCGGCTTACCCCGCCAAGCCCCTCAAGCGCGATCGCGCAGCGTCTCCGACGGCCGCTTGCCGAACAGGCGCCGGTAATCCGTCGCGAACTGGCTGAGATGCCAGAAGCCCCACGCCTCCGCGACGTCCTGCACCGAGCCAGCCGCGCGCCCGCACAGGTCGCGCCGCGCGCCGTTCAGCCGCAGCGTGCGCAGGTAGGTCGCGGGGGCCATCCCGAGCACGTCCTGGAAGCAGTACTGCAGCGTGCGCCGGCTCACGTGCAACTGCTCGCACAGCTCGGGCACGCCGACCGGGCGCGTGCGATGCGCGAGCACGTAGTCGCGCGCCTGGTCGACGATCCAGCGGCGCGTCGATGGCGCGGCGCCGCTGCCGTCGTCGGCCGGTTGCGCGCACGCATCGAACAGCGCGGCCAGCACTTCGGCCTGCAGGTCGTCGCGCTGCGCATCGGGCAGCGGGCCGGCCATCGCCACCGCGCCGTCCAGGCGGCGCCCGAGCAGCGCGCACAGGCGCGCGAGCCGCGCGTCGCCGACCTGCATCACGCGCTGCGTGAACAGCCGCTCGTCGAGCGCGCGCCGTTCGACTTCCTCCGCATAGCGGCGCAGCACGTCGCCGCGCACGACGACGCCGTAGATCGAGAACTGGGCGGGCGTCACGAGTTCGAATTCGACGTTGCCGGGCCGGAACGCGAGCGCGCCGGGGCCGATACGGCACGCATCGACGCGCGCCGAGCCGTCGCACACCAGCGGGATGCCGAACCAGTACGCATCGCCGCGCACCTCGCACGCCTGGCGCAGCAGGTGGCTGGTCGATTCGCGAAACAGCTTCATCGTGTCGAGCGGCAGCTCGGTCAGCGTGCCGACGAAGCGGCCGGCCGCGAGCTGGTCGTAGGTCTGCCGCCAGCCGATCAGATTGCGCGCCTGCTCGTCCGCATCGTGCGCGACGCTGACGACGGCCTGCCCGGCGAACGCGTCGTCGCCCTGCGCGCTGCGCCGCGTGTCTTCGGCGGTCGGCTCCGCCGTACACGCCACATGTTGATTCATCGTGTCCTCCCTCACCTGCGCGGAACCGTGCGTATCCATCACGCAAGTCCCGTGCCGAACCGCATGACCCGGCGAGCAGCCCGCCATTGCACGCTGTCCGGCCGATGCGCGCCATGCGGGCGCACCCGAAGGCGGCATGCCGCGCACGCCGCCGGTGCGATCCGCGCGGCGACCGCGCATGCGCGCGGCCGCCCGAGCGAGGTCACCAGCTACCGACTACCGGGCCGGTTTCAGCCGCACGACCCGCGTCCCGCAATTGCCGTATGCCTGCGCGATCGTCAGCTCGACGATCGCACTGCCGGCCGCCCACGGCGCCGCGTCCGCTTCCGGCAGATCGGTGCGCAGCGTGGCGCGACCGTTGATCCGGTAGCGCAGGCCGCGCACGAAATCGACGAACAGCAATCCGACCCCGCTGCCGTCGCAGGCGGCCGCGTCGCTCCGGCCGCCGCCGTCATGCGAGGCTGGCAGCGCGAACCGCAGCGTCTTCGTATCGATCACGCGCACGACGGGCAGCAGATCGCCGTTCGCGTCGCGCCGGCTCTGCACGATGTCGCAGGTCATCGACGCACCAGCGCCGCATGCCATGCCGACGAACATGAACGGTTGCGATTCGACGAACTGCCGTACGCCGAGGCTCAGCCGCGTCGTGACGGCGTCGCTCATCCGCTCGGCTTCGTCGGCGACGCCGAAGCGGTGTTGCGCGTCGAGTTCGCCCGGATGGAAGACCGGGTGGCGGGGAAAGGATCGGGGCGGTTCTGCCATGCTGGTTGTCGTCGTCGCACGCATCGGCGCACCGCGCCGCCGCGCATGCGCGACGGCCGGCAGCGTTGCCGGCGCCGGCCGCGCAACGAAGCGCAACCGGCGCCGACTGTCGAAATAGGGAAATCGAACCGCGCGACGTGCCGGGCCCAACCGGCCCCGGCACGTCGCCCCGGCTTCGGCGATCAGAAGAACCCGAGCGCCTCGGCCTGGTAGCTGACCAGCAGGCACTTCGTCTGCTGATAGTTCGACAGCGCCATCTTGTGCGTCTCGCGGCCGATGCCCGACTGCTTGTAGCCGCCAAACGCCGCATGCGCGGGGTACAGGTGGTAGCAGTTGGTCCACACGCGGCCGGCCTCGACCTCGCGGCCCATCCGGTACGCACGCGTGCCGTTGCGGGTCCACACGCCGGCGCCGAGCCCGTAGAACGTGTCGTTCGCGAGTTCGATCGCTTCCTGCTCGTCCTTGAACGTCATCACCGACGCGACCGGCCCGAAGATTTCCTCCTGGAACACGCGCATCTTGTTGTTGCCGAGCAGCATCGTCGGCTTCACGTAGTAGCCCGTGCCGAGATCGGCGGCCGGCGCCGCGCGCTCGCCGCCCGTCAGGCATTGCGCGCCTTCGCCGCGGCCGATGTCGATGTACGACAGGATCTTGTCGAGCTGCTGCTGCGACGCCTGCGCGCCGATCATCGTCTGCAGGTCGAGCGGGTGGCCGGACTTGATGCGCTCGACGCGCGCGACGGCCTTCTCGATGAAGCGTTCGTAGATCGATTCCTGGATCAGGATGCGCGATGGGCACGTGCACACTTCGCCCTGGTTCAGCGCGAACATCGCGAGCCCTTCGAGCGCCTTGTCGAGGAACGCGTCGTCCTGGTCGAGCACGTCGGCGAAGAAGATGTTCGGGCTCTTGCCGCCCAGTTCGACCGTCGACGGGATCAGGCTGTCGGCCGCCGCACGCAGGATGTGCTTGCCGACCGGCGTCGAGCCCGTGAACGCGATCTTCGCGATCCGCTTGCTGGTCGCGAGCGCTTCGCCCGCTTCCTTGCCGAAGCCGTTCACGATGTTGATCGTGCCGGCCGGGAACAGGTCGCCGATCAGCTCCATCAGCACGAGCACCGACGCGGGCGTCTGCTCGGCCGGCTTCATCACCACGCAGCAGCCGGCCGCGAGCGCCGGCGCGAGCTTCCACGCGGCCATCAGCAGCGGGAAGTTCCACGGGATGATCTGGCCGACCACGCCGAGCGGCTCGTGGAAGTGATACGCGACGGTGTTGTCGTCGATTTCGGAGATGCCGCCTTCCTGTGCACGGATGCAGCCCGCGAAGTAGCGGAAGTGGTCGATCGCGAGCGGCAGGTCGGCCGCCATCGTCTCGCGCAGCGGCTTGCCGTTGTCGATCGTCTCGGCCACGGCCAGCAGCTTCAGGTTCTTTTCCATCCGGTCGGCGGCGGCGAGCAGCAGGTTCGCGCGCTCGGCCACGGACGTCTTGCCCCACTGGCGGCGCACGGCATGCGCGGCGTCGAGCGCCAGCTCGATGTCGTCGGCGCCGGAGCGCGGGATGCGGCAGAACGGCTGGCCGTTGATCGGCGACACGTTCTCGAAATACTCGCCCTTCACCGGCGGAACCCACTTGCCGCCGATGTAGTTGTCGTATTGCTGACGGTACGGGTATTCGACGTCGAGGCCCAGTTGTTTCAGGTCAAACGGGTTCATACATGTCTCCTGTTCATCGTGCTTGTGTGAGTACAGCGCCGGTTGGAATGCGCTGGTCCCGTTTACGCAACATGCGTGCCAAACAGGACGAGAGGGAACGAGAGCACGTCGAGCGCGGCCCGCGCACGCTCGCACCGTGCGGTGTTCACGCACGCAACACGGCGGGTGTACCGATTCTGAACACCGCGATTGCGCAGCGATGCGGCCGGTGTTCGGAATTTCCACAGTGCGCGGCGGTGTGCGGCCCGCGGACGCGCGTCGCGCCGCGTGGCATGTCGCTTGCATGCGGATCACCGATCCACACGCCACGGCGCACGCGCCGACCGACACCATGAACGATCGCGGCCCCCTGACCGACGACGCCATCGCGTTCATCCGCGAGCAGGCTTTCCTGATCGTCGCGACCGCCGACGCGGCCGGTAATGCCGACTGTTCGTACCGCGGCCGTCAGCCGCGCGCCGACGGCTCGTTCACGCCGCTCGTCGACATCCCGGATCGCCGCACGCTGGTGCTGCCCGACTTCGCGGGCAACCACCTGCTCAACACGATCGGCAACCTGCTCGTGAATCCGGCCATCGCGCTGCTGTTCGTCGATTTCGTGCGGCAGACGACTTGGCTCGTCCAGGGTCGCGCGACGCTCGACGAGGATGCGCAAGGGCGCGCGCATCTGTGGCCGGATGCGCTGCGCTATCTGGTGATCGAGGTGGAATGCGCGGAGGCGCGCGCGGATGCAGGGCTGCCGCCGCTCGTGCTGGCGTGACGCGCGGCGGGTGAGGCTTTAACGAGCGGACGAGGTGGGCACGGCCGCTGCATTGACCAAAAGACCGAAGCACCCGGAAACCGGAAACCAAGAACCGAAACATCGAAGCACCGGGCACCGGGCACCGGGCACCGAGCACCGAGCACCGAGCACCGAGCACCGAAACATCGAAACACCCGCGCGCCACGGTGCAACGCTCAACGCCCTTGCGTCTCCACACACGCCGGCTCACCTCGACTGCGCGCCGCCGACGCATCGGCCTGCTCGTGGCCATCCGCCTCGTCGCCCGTTTCGTCGGCCGCCGGCCGGCCGCCGAGAAATCCGAACACCACCACCGCGCACAGCACCGTGACGACGGCCAGCCCGATCAGCAGCCGGTCGAACGCATGCGTGTAGCTCGCGATCAGCGCCGCACGTCCGACGCCCGGCAACGCGGCAGCCGCACCCGCGAGATCGCCGGTCGCGAGCCGCGCGGCCGCACGCAGCGTTGCGTCGGGCGTGGCCGCGGCACCGGCCGCGTGCGCGAGCCCCGCCTGCGCGAGCGCGGCCAGCACCGCGCCGACGATCGCCAGCGCAATCCCCTCTCCGGCCACGCGTGTCGTGCTGAAAATGCCCGTCGCCATCCCCGCGCGCTCCTTCGGCACGACGCTCACCGACAGCCCGTCCATCAGCCCCCACGGCATGCCGGCGCCGACGCCGATCGCGAGCATCGGCGCGATCGCCGCCGGCCCCGCGCCGCCGCGCAGCGCGATGCCGAGCCACACGAGGCCCGCCGCCGCGACGAGCAATCCGAGCCCGGAAATCACGCCGGCCGACAGCCAGCGCGTGAGCGTCGCCGCGACGAGCGGCACGACCAGCATCGGCGCGGAGATCGCGAGCATCAGCCAGCCGGCGTCGATCTCGCTGAAGCCGTCGATGCCGATGAAGCGCAGCGGCAGCACGACGAGCAGCACGATGTAGCAGCAACAGGTCGACACCGGCAGCACCTGCACGCCGACGAAGCGCGCGATGCGAAACAGCGACAGGTCGAGCATCGGCCGCGCGACGCGCGTCTCGATCGTCACGAATGCGCACGCGCCGAGCGCCGCGCCCGCCAGCAGCGCGATCACGAGCGGGCTCGACCAGCCGCGCGCGGGCGCCTCGATCACGCCGAACGTGAACAGCGTCAGCGCGGCCGTGAACGCCGCCGTGCCGGGCCAGTCGAGCCCGGTCGCGTGCGGATCGCGCGACTCGTGCATGCGCGGCAGCCCGAACGCGAGCGACAGCACGCCGGCCACCGCGCTCGTCACGAAGATCGCGCGCCAGCCGTAATGCCCGATCAGCCCGCCGGCGATCACGGGCCCGAACGCGAGCCCGATGCCGAACGTCGTGCCGAGCAGGCTGAATGCACGCGTGCGCGCTGCGCCGTCGAATTCCTGCGCGAGCGCGGCCGTGCCGCCGGCCAGCGCCGCGGCCGCCGCGAGCCCTTGCGCGGCGCGCAGCAGATCGACGGCGAGCATCGACGGCGCGAACGCGAGCGCGATCGACATCAGCGTGAAGCCGCCGACGCCGATCGCGAACAGGCGCTTGCGGCCGAACTGGTCGGCCAGCGCGCCCGACGCCATCAGGAAGCTGCCGAACGCGAGCATGAACGCGTTGGTGATCCAGTTCATCGCGACCGGGCTGCCGTGCAGGTCGCGGCCGATCGCCGGCGTCGCGACCGCGCCGCCCGAAAACGACAGCGGCAGCGCGACGGCGGCCGTGCAGACGGCGGCCAGCACCCATGCGCGCCGGCGCGCCGCGTGGGCCACCTGGGCCGGGGCGGCTGAAACAGGGTGATCCATCATCGCTCCTCGAAAAAAGCCGGCGCGGATGCGCCATCAGAGCGACAGAAGATAAATCCGATTCAATCTGCGAAAAACCACGCTAAGCTCCGCATATAACGGACTAAAATTCCGCAATACACCTGCCCGCGTGCGTTGCCGCACGTCCTTCGATTCGATGGAAAGATGGAAAACCTCTCCGGCATCGTCGCGTTCGTCCGCACCGCCGAAGCGCTGAGCTTCGTCGCGGCCGGCCGCGCGCTCGGCATCTCGGCGTCGGCGGTCGGCAAGACGATCGCGAAACTGGAACAGTCGCTCGGCGTGCGCCTGTTCAACCGCACGACGCGGCGCGTGACGCTCACCGACGAGGGGCGGCATTTCTACGAGCGCTGCCAGCGCATTCTCGAGGATTTCCGCGACGCGGAGGCGACCGTGACGGCGTCCGCGCAGCGCCCGCGCGGCAAGCTGCGCGTGAGCCTGCCGGTGATCGGCTACCGCTTCCTGCTGCCGGTGCTGCCCGAATTCCGGCAGCGCTATCCGGACGTCGAGCTCGATCTCGATTTCAACGACCGGATGGTCGACGTGGTCGAAGGCGGCTTCGACGCGGTGATCCGCAGCGGCCCGCTGTCCGATTCGAGCCTGATGTCGCGGCGGCTCGGCCCGTTCGCGTTCGTGCTGTGCGCGACCCCCGCGTATCTCGCGCAGGCCGGCACGCCGCGCACGCCGCGCGCGCTCGAAGCGCACGACTGCGTGCGCTACTGCTTCCCGACCACCGGCAAGCTGCAGGACTGGGCGCTCGCGGCCGACGACGGCAAGCCGCTCACGTTGCGCACCGCGATGACCTGCAACAACATGGAGGCGCTGCGCGGCGCCGTGCTCGCGGGGCTCGGCATCGGCTACATGCCCGACTTCCTCGCGCGCGACGCGCTCGAACACGGCACGCTCGTCACCGTGCTCGACGACTACCGGATCGCGCCGGGGCAGTTCTCGATCGTGTGGCCGTCGAGCCGGCAGTTGTCGCCGAAGCTGCGCGTGTTCGTCGATTTCCTGTGCGAGCGGCTGTTCAGGTAGCCGCGCCGATCCGCTCCGCTTCCGCCGCAGGCAGCAGCGCGTCGCTGTCGTCCTTCAGCCCGACGCCCGTCAACTGGAGCCTGCGCGCATGCGTCATCAGGTAATGCAGCTTGTGCGCGGCGGCGGCGTGCGGCAGCCCTTCGGGCCGCACGTTCGAGATGCAGTTGCGCAGCGCGTCGTGACAGCCGACCTTCGGCGCCCACGTCAGGTACACGCCGAGGCTGTCCGGCGAACTGAGGCCGGGCCGTTCGCCGATCAGCATCGCGACCACCTTCGCGCGCAGCAGCTCGCCGATCTCGTCGCCGAGCGCGACGCGCGCCTGCGTCGCGACCACCACCGGGCCGATCCGCCAGCCGTCCGCGTCGAGCCGCGGCCGCACGGCCTGCAACAGCGGCAGCGCCTGCTTCGCGGCCGCGAACGCCGACAGCCCGTCGCCGACCACGAACACGACATCGGGCGCGTCGTCGAGCGCCGCCCCGTAGCCGGCCAGCAACCCGCGGCTGTCGTCCGACAGCTTGCGGCCGAGATCGGGCCGGCGCAGGTAGTGGTCGCGGTCGGGCGCGGCGCTCTGCACGCCGAGCGTCGGCAGCAGGCCGGCCGCCTCGATCTCGCGCCGCAGCGCATCCGCGTCGAGCGGCTGGTGCACCGCGTCGCGCGCCTGCGCATGCGACAGGTTGAAGGCCAGCAGCGGCGCGGTCGGCAGGCTGTTGCCCGCGCGGCCGAGCGCGATCCGCGCGTTCGTGAACGACTTCAGCTGCGCCCAAGGGTTCTTTTCGACGGCGTCGCTCATGCGGAAATCCCCATCCAGTCATTCGCGCCCGCGAGCAGCGGCACGCGTGCCGTCGCCGCCCGCAGCGCGCCGTGCGCATCGGCGATTTCCATCGTCTCCAGCCATTCCTCGAACTCGGGCGCGCGACGCAGGCCGAGCACCTCGCGCACGTAGAGCTGGTCGTGGAACGACGTGCTCTGGTAGTTCAGCATCACGTCGTCGGCGCCCGGAATTCCCATGATGAAGTTGATGCCGGCCGCCCCCAGCAGCGTCAGCAGCGTGTCCATGTCGTCCTGGTCGGCTTCCGCGTGGTTCGTGTAGCAGATGTCGCAGCCCATCGGCACGCCGAGCAGCTTGCCGCAGAAGTGATCCTCCAGCCCCGCGCGGATGATCTGCTTGCCGTCGTACAGGTATTCGGGCCCGATGAAGCCCACCACCGTATTCACGAGGAACGGTTCGAACTTGCGCGCGACCGCATACGCGCGCACTTCGCAGGTCTGCTGGTCGACGCCGAAATGCGCGTTCGCCGACAGCGCGCTGCCCTGCCCCGTCTCGAAATACATCAGGTTGTCGCCGACCGTGCCGCGCTTCAGCGCCAGCGCGGCCTCGCGCGCTTCGGCGAGCAGCGCGAGCGAGATCCCGAAGCTGGCATTGGCTTTCTCGGTGCCCGCGATCGACTGGAACACGAGGTCGACCGGCGCGCCCTTCTCGATCGCCGCGATCGTGTTGGTCACGTGCGTGAGCACGCACGACTGGGTCGGCACGCCGTAGCGTTCGCGAAAGCCGTCGATCATCGCGAGCAGCTTCACGATCGCCGCGAGGCTGTCGGTGGCCGGATTGATGCCGATCATCGCGTCGCCGCAGCCGTACATCAGCCCGTCGAGCATCGACGCGGCGATGCCCTTCACGTCGTCGGTCGGGTGGTTCGGCTGCAGCCGCACCGACATCCGGCCGGCCAGCCCGACCGTGTTGCGAAAGCGCGTGACGACGCGGCGCTTCCGCGCGGCCGCGATCAGGTCCTGGTTGCGCATCAGCTTCGACACGGCGGCGACCATCTCGGGCGTGAGGCCCGGCGCGATCCGTTCGAGCGCCGCGCCGTCGGCCGCGGGCGACAGCAGCCAGTTGCGGAAATCACCGACGGTGAGGTGCGAGATTTCCGCGAACGCCTGCGCATCGTGATCGTCGATGATGAGGCGCGTGACCTCGTCGTCTTCATACGGGATCACCGCTTCGTTCAGGAACGCCTTCAGCGGCACGCCCGCGAGCGCGATCTTCGCGGCGACGCGCTCCTCCTCGCTCGCCGCCGCGACGCCGGCGAGCTGGTCGCCGGAACGCAGCGGGCTCGCCTTGGCGAGCAGCGTCTTCAAGTCCGCGAAGCGGTACGTGCGCGGACCGATCGTCTCCGTATAGGACATCGTTCGAATCTCCTTGCCAAAAGCCGACGGCGCGCCCGTTCGACGGGGCGCGCCGGATGCCGTCAGGAACGGCCTTTCACGTTCGCCGTCGTCACGGCGCTCACTCCTCCAGCAGCGCGTCGCCGGGCGCGCTCGCGCGCTGCGAGCGGGTCGCGAGGAAGTACGCGTAGCCGACCGCGAGGAAGCCGACGAACACCAGCGCGACCAGCCCGTTGAAAACCACCATCGTACCGAGGCAGACGAGCGCCGCCAGGATCGCGAATGCCGGGAAGATCGGGTACAGCGGCGCGCGGAACGGCCGCTCCAGGTTCGGCTGCGAGCGGCGCAGCTTGAACAGCGCCGCCATGCTCACGATATACATCACGATCGCGCCGAACACCGACATCGTCACGATATTCGCGGTGAGCGTCTGGCCGCCGAACTGGATCAGCTCGTCGCTGTAGATCGCGGCAATCCCGACCACGCCGCCCGCGAGGATCGCGCGATGCGGCGTCTTGAAGCGCGGATGCACCTTCCCGAGCCACTCCGGCAGGTAACCTTCGCGGGCCAGCGCGAAGATCTGGCGCGAATAGCCGAGGATGATCCCGTGGAACGACGCGACGAGCCCGAACAGCCCGAGCCACACGAGCATGTGCATCCAGCCGCTGTTCGCGCCGACGATGTACTTCATCGCCTGCGGCAGCGGGTCGTTGATGTTCGCGAGCTTGGTCCAGTCGCCCGCGCCGCCGGCGAACACCATCACGCCGATCGCGAGCGCCACGAGGGTCAGGATGCCGGCCACGTACGCGATCGGAATCGAGCGCTTCGGGTTCTTCGCTTCCTCGGCGGCCATCGCGACGCCTTCGATCGCGAGGAAGAACCAGATCGCGAACGGAATCGCCGCGAACATCCCGTGGAATGCGCCCACGCTGAAGTGATCGGCGCCCGACCAGCCGCCCTTCGTGAAATTGCTCCACGCGAAGCCCGGCGACACGACGCCCATGAACACCAGCAGCTCGAAGATCGCGAGCAGCGTGACGACGAGCTCGAAGGTCGCCGCGATCTGCACGCCGACGATGTTCAGCGCCATGAACACGAGATACGCGCCCATCGCCGCGTGTTTCGGTTCGAGCCCCGGAAACTGCACGTGCAGGTACGCGCCGATCGCGAGCGCGATCGCGGGCGGCGCGAACACGAACTCGACCAGCGTCGCGGCGCCGGCCAGATAGCCGCCGGTCGGGCCGAACGCGCGGCGTGCATACGCGAACGGGCCGCCCGCATGCGGGATCGACGTCGTCAGCTCGGTGAAACTGAAGATGAAGGTGGTGTACATCGCCGCGACGAACAGCGCGGTGATCACGAAACCCAGCGTGCCCGCGCTCGCCCAGCCGTAGCTCCAGCCGAAGTATTCGCCGGAAATCACGAGGCCGACCGCGATGCCCCACAGTTGCCAGGTCCCGAGCGTCTGCTGCAGCGCGGGCTGGCCGGAGGACTTGGCGCCGGCGGCGGGCCGGCCATTCGACTCTGCTTTCATCGGACTCTCCTCAAAGGCGCCGGGCCTGCGGGCCCGCGCGACTGAGAATCGATGCTAGAGAGTCATTAAACGACGTGTTATCGAAATTCGGCAAAGATCGCGGCTGACATTTCGCTTGCGGAAACGCTTGCGGTACCGCTCGCGGCAACGCCCGCCGCGCCCGTTGCCACGCCGGTCCGGCCCGCGCGATGCGGGCCGGATCGGCCGTGCCGACTGGCCTTACTGGCCGCCGCCGCGCTGGTTGAACCAGCGGTCGAGCAGCTTGCCGGCCGCTTCCCGGCCGCCGAGGCCGAACGACAGCGCGACGGCCACCGCGATCGCACCGAGCACGAGGCCGAACGCGAGCTGGACGATTTCGTTCGCGATGCCCATCGCGCGCAGCCCCATCGCGAACACGAGGCCGAGGATCGCGAACTGGGCGATCCGCGCGAACAGCACGCTGTGTTCGCGGTCGGCCTGCTCGATCACGCGGCGCGCGAGGCCCGCGAGCCACACGCCGATCACGAGGATCACGCCGCCCATCAGCACGTGGCCGCCGAATTCGATGAACAGCGTGACGACGTCGCGCACCTGCGTGAAGCCGAGCCGGTTCGCGGCTTCGACCGACGCGAACAGCATCGCGAAGAACACGATCAGCCGCGCGACCAGCACCGACGGCTGCAGGATGCCCGAGAACACGCGCTCGACGCCGAGCACGGCCGGCAGCCCGTCGACGCCGGCGGCTTCCAGCAGCTTCTGCGCGAGCGACGCGACGAAGCGCGCGAAGTAGAACGTGACCAGCACGATCACGATCGCCGCGACGATGTCCGGCACCGCGCCGAGAAACTGGTTCAGCATGTTGGTCGCGGGAATCGAGATCGCGTCGATCTTCAGCGCGTCGAGCGCGGAGATCAGCGTCGGCACGAACACGAACACGTAGACGATGGTGCCGACCAGACTCGACACGCGCACGGGCGTCGGGCTGTCGATTCCTTGCGTGAGGCGGTCGGCGCCGGCGGCGACCAGCAGGTTCGTCACGAGGCCGCGCAGCACGCGCGCGACGACCCAGCCGACGAAGCCGATCACCGCGGCCGCGAAAATGTTCGGCACGATCGCGAGCAGCTTGTCGACCATCCCCTGCACCGGCGACAGCAGGCCCGACAGCGCGAACGAGCCGAGGATCGCCGGCAGGAACATCAGGATCACGAGCCAGAACAGCACGTCGCCGAGATAGCCGCTCATCGGCTGCATGCCGGCGCTTTCGGACAACGTGGCGTCGACCTTGCTCGCCTTCAGCGCACGGTTCGCGAGGCTGCGCAGCAGCGACGCGATCAGCCACGCGATCAGCGTCAGCGCCGCGCCGCCGATCAGGTTCGGCAGGTAGTTGACGATGTGCGTGACGAGCAGCGAGAACGGATTGGACACCGCGTACAGGTTGAGCACGTTGAAGATGCCCACCGCGGTGACGAGCAGCACGAGCCAGAACAGGCCGCCGGCGATGATGCGTTCGACGCAGGCGCCCTGGCCGGTGCTGTCGGTGATCCGCTGATCGACCTTCAGCGCATTGAGCAGGCGCAGCGCACCGGCCCGTACGGCCACGGCGATCAGCCAGCCGATCACCAGGATGCCGATCGCGCCGGCGATCTTGGGCAGGTATCCGCCTAGCGTGGTCTGCAGCGACGTGATGAAGCTGGAAGCATCCATTTCTTCTTCTCCCGAAAACGTGGTGTGGCGATTGAACATCGACGAACGACCTGCGTAATTCGAAAAGCGTGCTGCTCCGTCCGGGCAACTTACCCGAGAAAAATGACGCGTTCACCCGATTTCACCGTCTTTAACTTTAGTCATAGATCCCGGAGGGGCAAGACCCCATTTCGTTGAACTCAAAAAGGGCCGTATCGACGGGTGTCCGGCATTTCCGCAAGATTTGTCCATTCGGCCCGTGCTACCGTGGCGTCGGTTCCAGCCCGGACACGCCGATGACTCCAGCCGAAACGAAAACCGACCCGCCCGCCTGGGTGCGCTACGCGGCAAGCGTGGCGCGGGTCCACGCGTACATCGGCGCGCATCTCGACGGCCCGCTCGACCTGAACCGGCTCGCCGAAGTCGCGTGCCTGTCGCCGTATCACTGGCAGCGCGTCTACCGCGCGCTGTACGGCGAGTCGATCGTGCTGACGGTGCGGCGGATGCGGATCGTGCGGGCGTCCGAGGGTCTGGTCTGCACCGCGCGGCCGCTCGACGAGATCGCGCGGCGCGCCGGCTACGGTTCGACGCACGCGTTCGCGCGGGCGTTTCGCGACGCGTACGGCGTGCTGCCCGCGCAGCATCGGCGCACCGGCATCCACCGGCCGATTTATCCATTACAGCGAGGACAGGCAGACATGTTCAAGCACGAGGTCGAGATCCGGCGCCTGCCGGAACTGCGCGGCTACGCGGTGACGCACACCGGTGCGTACATGAAGGTGGGGGACGCGTTCGGGCGGATCGGTGCGTGGGTCGGGCTGCACGGGCTGATCGGGCCGGGCGCGAAGATGATCGGGATTTTCTACGACGATCCGGACACGACGCCCGAAGCGCAGTTGCGCGCGAAAGCGTGCTTCATGCCGGCCAACGGCGCGCCGGACGTCGCGCCCGTGCCGCCGGTCGAGCGGGTGACGATCGCAGCCGGCGAATACGCGGTGCTGCTGCATACCGGGCCGTATGCGGACCTGAAGACGGCCTACCAGTGGCTGTACGGCGACTGGCTGCGTCACTCGGGCCGCGAAGCCGCCGACGCGCCGCCGTTCGAGCTATACCTCAATACGCCGATGGATACGGCGCCGGCCGACCTGCGCACCGAAATTCACCTGCCGCTGCGCTGAGCGACGGGTGTGCCGTGGCGCCGTGTATCTGGACGGACCGCGGCGATATTGCCGGTGCGGGCATGCCCGGGACGACATCGGGCATGCCGGTGCGCCGGCCTTGAACGCAGCGCGCCGGCTTGTGCGTATGCATAGCCGGCGCGAATTCGCGGAGATCCTCAAGCAGCCTGCGTCCCGCAGCCGGGACAGAACCGCGCGTCGGCCGCCAGCGCCGCATGGCAGCGGCTGCACGCCTTGCCGCGTTGCGCCGCGCCGCACTGCGCGCAGAAGCGTGCGTCGGCCCCGTTGAGCGCGCCGCAGCCCGCACACGCGAGCTGGCTCAGCGGCACGTTGCCGCGCTGGCCGCCTTGCCCGCCACTCGCGTCGGCCGGCGCCTGCCAGCCCCAGCCGTGGCGATCGCGGCCGCGCGCATCGTGGCCGCCGTGCCCGCCCTGGCGCGCCCCGCCGTGATGCCCGCCACCGTGGCCGCCGTTTCCGCTATTGCCGTGCCCGCTGCCATGGCCGCCGCCGTGGCCGTGGCCGTGGCCGTGGCCGCCGAGTATCCGTTTCAGAAAGCTCATCGTCCGCTCCTCAACGCTTGGCCGGTGCGCCGCCGAACGCCCCGGAGGACGACAGCAGCCGCAAGCCGTTGGCCACGACGATCAGGCTCGCGCCCGCGTCGGCGAAGACCGCCATCCACATCGTGCCGAGCCCCGCGACCGTGAGGCCGAGAAACACGACCTTCACGCCGAGCGCGAAGCCGATGTTCTGCACCAGCACGCGGTGCGTCGCGCGCGACAGCCGCACGAACGCGGGAATCTTGCGCAGGTCGTCGTCCATCAGCGCGACGTCGGCCGTCTCGATCGCCGTGTCGGTGCCCATCGCGCCCATCGCGAAGCCGATGTCGGCGCGCGCGAGCGCCGGCGCATCGTTGATCCCGTCGCCGACCATCCCGACCGCGCCCGCGCCGCCCACCGCCAGTTCCTCGACCGCCGCGAGCTTGTCCTCCGGCAACTGGTTGCCGCGCGCGTCGTCGATGCCGGCCTGCTGCGCGATTGCCTGCGCGGTATGCGGGTTGTCGCCCGTCAGCATCGCGGTGCGGATGCCGAGCGCGTGCAGATCCGCGATCGCATCGCGGCTCGTGTCCTTGATCGTGTCGGCCACCGCGAAGATGCCGAGCACGCGCGTGGCGTCGACCAGCACGACGACGCTCTTGCCCTGCCGCTCCAGCGCGTCGAGCTTCGTCTCGAGCGCCGTCGAGCAGCGTTCGAGTTCCTCGACGAGCCGGTGGTTGCCGAGCCAATAGCGCGTGCCGTCGATCGTGCCGCGCACGCCGCGCCCGACGATCGCTTCGAAGTCCTGCACGTCGGCGAAGGCCGTCGTACCGGCGTCGCGGGCCGCGGCGGCGATCGCCTGCGACACCGGGTGATCGGAGCGCGCCGCGAGGCTCGCGCCGAGGTGCCGCACGCGCGCTGCATCGGCGCCATCCGCATGCACGTCGAAGTCGGTCTGCACCGGCTTGCCGTGCGTGATCGTGCCGGTCTTGTCGAGCGCGAGCCACGCGAGCTTGCGCCCTTCTTCCAGATAGACGCCGCCCTTCACGAGAATCCCGCGCCGCGCCGCGGCCGCGAGCCCCGACACGATCGTCACCGGCGTCGAGATCACCAGCGCGCACGGGCAAGCGATCACGAGCAGCACGAGCGCGCGGTAGATCCAGTCGTGCCATGCGCCGCCCATCACGAGCGGCGGCACCACCGCGACCAGCAGCGCGACCGCGAATACGATCGGCGTGTAGACGCGCGCGAACTGGTCGACGAAGCGCTGCGTCGGCGCCTTCGCGCCCTGCGCTTCCTCGACCGCGTGGATGATCCGCGCGAGCGTCGAGTTGGCCGCGACGGCCGTCACGCGGTAGTCGAACGAACCCGATTCGTTGATCGTGCCCGCGTACACCGCGTCGCCGCTCGCCTTTTCGACGGGCAGGCTTTCACCGGTGATCGGCGCCTGGTTGACCGTCGAGCGGCCCGCGACGACTTCGCCGTCCAGCCCGATCCGCTCGCCCGGCTTCACGCGGACGACCGCGCCGAGCGCGACCTGCGCGGCCTCGATCGTGCGCCACGCGCCGTCGGGCTGCTGCACGGTCGCGGTATCCGGCGCGAGCTGCATCAGCCCCTGGATCGCATTGCGCGCGCGGTCGAGCGACTTCGCCTCGATCAGCTCGGCAATCGTGAACAGCACCATCACCATCGCGGCTTCCGGCCACTGGCCGATCGCCATCGCGCCCGTCACCGCGATGCTCATCAGCGCGTTGATGTTCAGGTTGCCGTTGCGGATCGCGATCCAGCCCTTCTTGTACGTGGTCAACCCGCACGCGAGCACCGCGGCGAGCGCGAGCGCGGCCGACAGCCACACCGGCAGCCCGGCCCAGGTCGCACCTTCGGACGCGATCGCGGCGACGCCGGCGAGCGCCAGCGGCCACCACGGCTTCGCGGGCGCGTCGGCGACGCGCGCCGCCGGGGCGCCCACCGTGGCGGCCTCCGGCGTCATCCCGAGCGTGCGGATCGCGCTTTCGATCGCCGGCTGCGCGCCGGCCACGTGCTCGACGGTCAGCATCCGCTGCATCAGGTTGAATTCGAGCGCCGACACTTCGGTCATCCCGCCGAGCTTCTTGCGGATCAGCGTTTCCTCGGTCGGGCAGTCCATCTGCATGATGCGGAACGCGGAGCGCACGTGGCCCGACGCGGTTGCCTGCGCGACCGGCAGCGGCGCGAGCGTCAGCGCGGCCGGCGCGCAGCAGTCGCCGGCCGCGTGGTCGTGGTCGTGGTCGTGGTCGTGGTCGTGGTCGTGGTCGTGGTCGTGGTCGTGACCGGCATGGTCATGCGCGGCGTGGTCGTGCGAACACGTCGCACCGTGCACATGCTGGTCGTCGCCCGCATGGCCGTGACCGTGGTCATGACCCGCCTCGCCGTGCGCGGCGTGATCGTGGTCATGGCCGTGCGCGTGCTCGCCGGCCGCCGACGCCGCGTCGGCAATGGTCGCCGTCTGCGTGTCGCGCGCATCGGCGCAGCAGGCATCGGCGCCGCCGGCATGACGGTGTCGTGGGTCGGGAGTACGCTTGGCGTCGGTCATGACAACCTCCTTTGTGGCTTGACGGTGTAGAGTTAACACCCTGAAGCCACTACAAGGTCAACCCTTACACGGGAGAAAGGCATGAAGATTGGCGAACTGGCCAAAGCGGCCCGCTGCACGCCCGAGACGATCCGTTTCTACGAGAAAGAGGGGCTGATGCCGGATGCGGAGCGCACCGATTCGAACTACCGCAACTACACCGACGTGCACGTCGAGCGGCTGCGCTTCATCCGCAACTGCCGCGCGCTCGACATGGCGCACGACGAAATCCGCGCGCTGCTGCGGCTCACCGACACACCTGCCGACCGCTGCGATTCGATCAATTCGCTGCTCGACGATCACATCGGACACGTCGACGCGCGCCTCGCGGAACTCACGCATCTGCGCGATCAGCTCACCGAGTTGCGCCGCCAGTGCGTCGGCGAGCATTCGGTCGAGGATTGCGGCATCGTGCATGGCCTGGCGACGATGGAAACCGTCGCGCCGGCCGCGAAGCGCTCGCACCTCGGCTGAAACCCTTGTCAAACAAGATAATCAGATTGAGAATAGTTATATTATTACTAGGTATAGTTTAACTATTCATGTCTATGAGTCGCCCGTCTCCGCTCGCGCTGGCCGTCCTTGCAACGCTCACCGAAACGCCGATGCATCCGTACGGAATGCTGCAGCAACTGAAGGCCCGCGGCTACGACGAAGTCGTCAACGTGCGGCAGCGCACGAGCCTGTACCAGACGATCCATCGGCTGCTGCGCGACGGGCTGATCGCCGTGCACGACACCGAACGCGACGGCGCGTTTCCGGAGCGCACGGTGTATGCGCTGACGGAAGCCGGGCACACGGCCGGGCAGGCATGGCTGCATGCGCTGCTCGCGGAGCCCGCCCGTGAATTTCCGGCATTCGGCGCCGGCCTCGCGTTCCTGCCGCTGCTCGATGCGGAAGATGCGCGTCACCAGCTCGAGCTGCGCATCGCGCGGCTCGACGCCGAGCGCGAGCGGCTGGAAGCGCTGCGCGCCACCGCACAGGCCGACCAGGTGCCGCGCCTGTTCCTGCTGCAGAACGAGCATGCGCTCGTGCTGCTCAATGCGGAGCTGAACTGGGCACGCAGCGTCGTCGAGCACCTGAAGATCGGCGCGCTGCGCTGGGTGGACGGCTGACGCGCCGCGCCGGCCGATGCCCGGCGGCAGCGGCCGACGGCCGCATCAAAGTACCTTGCCAGGATTCAGGATGCCGCGCGGGTCCAGCGCGGCCTTCAGCCGCCGCATCAGCCCGATTTCCGCGTCGCTGCGCGTGTGCGCCAGATAAGGGCGCTTGAGCGCGCCGATCCCGTGCTCGGCCGACACCGAGCCGCCCATGTCGCGCACCACCGCATACACGCAGTGATCGAGCGCATCGGCGTCCGCGTCGGTCATCGCGGCCAGCGACACGCCGATATGCACGTTGCCGTCGCCGACATGGCCGAAGAACAGGCACGTGAGCGCCGGCCAGCGCGCCCGCAACGCCGCCTCGCAGCGTTCGGCGAACGTACCGAGTTCGCCCGTCGGCAAACTCACGTCGAAGTTGACGAGATGGGGCAGTGCATCGATCGCGAGACCTTCACGCAGCGTCCACAAATCGCGCGCCTGCCGCTCGGAGGTCGCGAGCACCGCATCGTCGACGAGCCCTGCATCGAATCCCGCGGCCAGCCCCGTTTCGAGCGCCTGGTGCGCATCGCCGCCCGGCGCGCTCGTCGCGCATTCGATCAACACCACGAAACCGCCGTCGCCGACGAACGGCGCCGATACCCCGGGCGTATGCCGCGCGACATAGTCGTAGAACGCCGGCCACATCGCCTCGAAACTGACGACCTCCGGCAGCGTGCGCACGCGATTCCACAGCGCGACCACCGCGTCGTAGTCGCGCACGCGGCAGAGCGCCGTGGCCGGCGCCGCGAGCAGCGGATGCAGCCGCAGCACCGCGCGCGTGACGACGCCGAGCGTCCCTTCGCTGCCGATGAACAACTGCTTCAGGTCGTAGCCCGCGTTGTTCTTCAGCATCCGGTTCATCGACGACACGATCGTGCCGTCCGCGAGCACCGCCTCGAGCCCGAGCACCTGCTCGCGCATCATCCCGTAGCGGATCGCGCGCGTGCCGCCCGCATTGGTCGCGAGCATGCCGCCGATCTGACACGAGCCGCGCGCGCCGAGATCGACGCCGAACGTGAAGCCCGCCGCTTCGGCGGCCTCCTGCACCGTCTGCAGCGGTGTGCCCGCGCGCACGGTGATCGTGCCGGCCGCCGCGTCGAGCGCTTCGATGCCCGCGAAGCGCTCCATCGACAGCACGACCTCGCCGCCCAGCGCGACCGCCCCGCGCGCGAGCCCCGTCAGCCCGCCTTGCGGCACGACCGGCTGGCCGAGCCGCGAGCACAGCGCGAGCGTGCGCGACACGTCGTCGACGCTGCACGGGCGCACCAGCGCGCGCGGCCGCACGCCGGACGGCTCGTTGTACGCGGTGAAGTAACGCGGATCGATATCGGCCGCGCGCGTGACGAGCGCGTCGCCCAGTTCGGCGGCGAGCACGGCATCGACGGCCTCGTCCGGCAGCGGCCTGCCGTCCGGTGCGCTGCCCGCGGCGGTCCGGTTCGAGGTCGGCATCGTGCGCGGCCCCGCTTACTTCGTCGAGATGTCGATATCGCCGAAATACTTCAGCCCGAGCGACTTCACCGTGCCGTCCGCCTTCAGCTTGTCGATCGCCGCGTCGAGCTTCGCCTTCAGCGCGTCGTCGCCCTTGCGCAGGCCGAACGCGATGCCGCTGCCGAGGATCTTGTCGTCGTGCACCGGCTGGCCGACGAACGAGAAGCCCTTGCCGTCCGGGCGCGACAGGAAGCCGCGCTGGCCCGACGGCGCGAGCACGAGCGTCGCGTCGAGGCGGCCCGCGACCAGATCCGCATACGCCTGGTTCTGGTCCTGGTACGCGACGATCGCGACGCCGGCCGGTTCCCAGTGCGCCTTCGCGAAGGTTTCCTGGATCGACGCCTGCAGCACGCCCACGCGCTTGCCCTTCAGCGATTCGGGCGTCGGCAGCAGCCCGCTGCCGGTGCGCGCGATCAACTGGGTCGGCACGCGATAGATGATCGTCGTGAAGTCGATTGCCTGGCGCCGCTGCTCGGTCGCGTTCATCGCCGAGTTGATCGCGTCGAACTTGCGGCCCTTCAGCGCCGGAATCAGTCCGTCGAACGACGTCTCGACCCATTTGCACGACAGCTTCGCCGTCTGGCAGACGGCGTTGCCGACGTCGATGTCGAAGCCCTGCAGGTCGCCGTTCGGCGCCTTCGATTCGAACGGCGGGTATTGCGCTTCGAGGCCGAAGCGCAGCGTCGGCGCATCGGCGAGCGCCGCGCCGGAGCCGATGGCGCACGCGAGTGCAAATGCGAGTTTCAAGGTAGCCGTGTGTTTCATCGTGATCTCCTGGGTCTGGTCGATGCGACGTCTCCGTCGCCGGTTTCCGTATGGGCCTTACAGCGAACGCAGCCGCCGCGCGCCTTCGACCAGCGTCGCGTCGTCCTTCGAAAAACTGAGCCGGATCACGCCGGCGTCGGTGCCGTCGGTATAGAACGCCGACAGCGGAATCGTCGCGACACGCGCATCGCGGATCAGGCGCAGCACGAAATCGCTGTCGCTTTCGTCCGAGAAGTGGCGAAAGCGCGCGAGCATGAAGAACGAGCCTTCGCTCGGCAGCAGCTCGAAACGCGAATCGGCCAGCTCGCGCGCGAGGAGGTCGCGCTTGGCCTGGTAGAACGCCGACAGGCCGAGATAGCTGTCCGGCCGCGCGAGGATCTCCGCGAACGCGACCTGCATCGGTGTATCGGCCGAGAACACCATGAACTGGTGCACCTTGCGGATCTCGTCCATCAGCGCGGCCGGTGCGAGGCAATGGCCGACCCGCCAGCCGGTCACGTGGAATGACTTGCCGAACGACGACACGATCACGCTGCGCTCGGCCAGCTCGCGGTGGCGCGCGACGCTCTGGTGCTGCGCGCCGTCGAATACGACGTGCTCGTACACTTCGTCGGACAGCACCACGATGTCCGTATCGCGCGTGAGTTGCGCGAGGCGCGCCAGGTCGTCGGCGGAGAACACCGTCGCGGTCGGGTTGTGCGGCGTGTTGACGATGATCATCCGCGTGCGCGGCGTGATGGCCGCGGCCACCTCGTCCCAGTTCACGCGGAAATGCTCGGGCGACAGCTTGATCGCGACCGGCGTCGCGCCCTGCAGTCTCACGATCGGCGCATAGCTGTCGAACGACGGCTCGAAATAGATCACCTCGTCGCCGGGATGCACGAGCGCGCTGATCGCCGCATAGAGTCCTTCGCTCGCGCTCGCGATCACCGTGATTTCGGTCGCCGGGTCGTAGCGCGCGCCGTACAGCGCCTCGGTCTTCTCGGCGAGCCGCTCGCGCAGCGCGATCACGCCGGCCATCGGCGCGTACTGGTTGTGACCGTCGCGCATCGCGCGCGCGACGCCTTCGACGAGCGCCGGATCGGGCGCGAAATTCGGCGCGCCCTGCGACAGGTTCAGCGCGTCGTGTTGAGCAGCCAGTTGGCCGATCACCGTGAAGATCGTCGTTCCGACGTCGGGCAGTTTCGAACGGGGCGCGGTGGCGCTTCGCATGACTTCTCCTCCTGATGTCCTTCGGGCGGGCCGCGCCGTGCGCGGCCTGCATCTGCCGCATGATTTAGCCCGAGCCAATATCGGCGGACAATCGAAAGTTCGTCATGGCGGCCATGCATTTTTCTCATGGCTCGCCTGGAGAAGGGCCTGACGGCAAGGCCGGCCTGCGCGCCAGATATGCGAATCAGGCATTTCCCCGAGGAAGGCTATGCGTCCGCCGCCGCGAAGTACGCGAGCAGCACGGCCCGCAATTCACGGCGCTGCGCGGCGAAATCGAGCGCCGGCCCAAGCGTCAGCAGCGCCTGCGACAGGCCGCCGTAGCAGATCGTGTGGGCCATCCGCGCGAGCCCGTCGAGCCGCGCGGCCGCAGGCGGATCGGCCGCGTGGGCCAGCGCGTCGCGCCACAGCGCGACATAGGCGTCGTAATGCCGGCGATAGGCGGCGAGCGGCGACACCTGCCGCTCCAGCGCGAGCAGCGCGCCCCACAGCGCGGCGTCGGCGGCGATCGCATCGACCTGGAGGTCGACCAGCGCGACGGCGAGTTCGGCCCGCGGCGCACCGCGCAACCGCTGCACCGTGTCGCGCAGCCGGTCGGCCAGCGCCAGCACGCGGCGGTGGATGCAGAGCGCCGCGAGGCTCTGCTTGTCGCCGAAATACTCGTAGAAGGTGCCGATGCTGACGCCCGCGACGGCCGCGATCTCGCGGATCGTCGCCTTCGCGTAGCCGCGTTCGAGCAAAAGCTGAACGAACGCCTGCTGCAGCGCGTCGGAGCTCGCCTGCGCGCGCGACTGGCGCGGCCGGCGGCGCAACGCGGGCGCGGGTTGCGCCGCCGGCGAGCCGGGCGGCGCCGGAACCTGAACATGTCGCGGCGGCATATTTGCTACTCTGAATTCAGCAGGGAATACGTTTTACCGGAAGCCGGCACCCGCGCCGAAGCGCCCTCCGCGCGGTATCACGCCGGCTGACCGCGAAGCATGAGACCGGAGACAAACCGGAGACAACCGCGATGACCGACTCGACTCACGCCGTCACGAACCAGTTCGACGAACTCGTCGACTATAACCTCTTCGCGACGGATCTCGCGCTGCACGACGCACTCGCCCGGGCCGGCGCCGACTGGGCCGTGCCACAGCTCGACGCGTACGGCACGCGGCTCGGCAGCGCCGACACCGCGCGGCTCGCCGACGAAGCAAACCAGCACACGCCGGAACTGAACACGTTCGACCGGCGCGGCCGGCGCATCGACCGCGTCGACTTCCATCCCGCCTGGCACGCGCTGCTCGGCCAGTACCGCCACGAAGGCTTCGTGTCGCTCGCGTTCCGCGAGTCGCGCCGCGGCCGCTGGGCCGCGACGGCCGCCGGCTTCTACCTGCATGGCCAGATCGAGGCCGGCACGCTGTGCCCGGCCACGATGACGCAGGCCGCGATCCCCGTGCTGCAGAAGGAGCCGGCGCTGTGGGACCTGCTGCGCGACAAGCTCTACAGCGACGACTACGATCCGCGCGACGTGCCGGTCGCCGACAAGCGCGCGATCTGGTTCGGCATGGGCATGACCGAGAAACAGGGCGGCTCCGACGTGCGTGCGAACACGACGCTCGCCACGCCGGTCGGCGCGGGCGGGCGCGGCGGCGAATACCGGCTGCGCGGCCACAAGTGGTTCTTCTCCGCGCCGATGTGCGACGCGCACCTGGTCGTCGCGCGCACCGAGGCCGGCAGCCCGTCGTGCTTCTATGTGCCGCGCTGGCGGCCGGACGGCACGAAGAACGCGGTCGAGATCCAGCGGCTGAAGAACAAGGTCGGCAACCGCAGCAACTCGAGCAGCGAGATCGAGCTGAACGACGCGTGGGGCATCATGCTCGGCGACGAAGGCCGCGGCATTCCGACCATCATCGAGATGGCCACCTACACGCGGCTGAACTGCGTGCTCGGCAGCGCGGCGATGCTGCGCCAGGGCGTCGTGCAGGCGATCGCCTACACGCGCCAGCGCCATGCGTTCGGCCGCGCGCTCGCCGAGCAGCCGCTGATGCGCACCGTGCTCGCCGATCTCGCGCTGGAGAGCGAAGCCGCGCTGTCGCTCGCGATGCGGCTCGCCGACGCGTTCGAGCGCGACGACTCGCCGCGCGAACGCGCGTGGAAGCGGATCGTCACGCCCGCCGCGAAATTCTGGGTCTGCAAGCGCGCGGTCGAGCTGACCGGCGAGGTGATGGAAGTGTTCGGCGGCAACGGTTACGTCGACGACGGCCCGATCGCGCGCCTGTTCCGCGAGGCGCCGGTCAACTCGATCTGGGAAGGCTCCGGCAACGTGATGTGCCTCGACGTGCTGCGCGCTGTATCGCGCGAGCCCGACGCGGCCGCCGCGCTGTTCGACGAACTGGCCAACCTCGGCGCGGGCGAACCGCGCATTCGTGCCGCGCTCGACGGATTGCGCGCGATGCTCGCCGCCCCGGCCGACACGCTCGAAGCGTCGGGCCGCGTGTTCGCGCAGCGGCTCGCGGTCGTCGCGCAGGCGTGCCTGCTGCGCCGCGATGCGCCGGCGGTCGTCGCCGACGCGTTCGTCGCGACGCGGCTCGCCGCGCCCGACTGGGGCCGTATCGCGGGCGGCTTCGATCCGCACGCGATCGACGTCGCCGCGCTGCTGCAGCGCGCGTACCCGGCCTGACGCCGGCCCGTTCACCCGATTTTGCGTTCGTTCGCCCGCCCGGAGCCTCGATGAACCTCGTCGCCGCCCTCGACCGCGCCGCCCGTGCGACGCCCGACAAGCCGTTCCTCGTCAGCGAATCCGCGACGATCACGTATGCGGCCGCGCGCGAGCGTTCGCACCGCGCGGCGGCCGTGCTGAGCGCGCTCGGCGTCGCGGCCGGCGACCGTGTCGCCGCGATGTGCTTCAACACGCCGGCTTTCGTCGACCTGATGTTCGGCGCATGGCGGCTCGGCGCGGCGTTCGTGCCCATCAACCACAAGCTGCAGGCGCCGGAAGTCGACTACGTGCTCGAACACAGCGGCAGCACCGCGCTGCTGTTCGACGTGGCGCTCGCGCCGGTGGTCGAGCGGATCGTGCATCCGGCGCGGCGGCTCGTGACCGAGGGCGAACTCGACGGCGTGCCGAATTTCGACGCGATGTGCGCGACGATGGACGGCCTCCCGGGCATCGAGCCGGCCGACGACGACGTCGCGCAGATCCTCTACACGTCCGGCACGACCGGCCGCCCGAAGGGTTGCGTGCACAGTCATCGCACGGTGACGCTCGCCGCGATGCAGGCGGCGCTCGCGACCGGGATCGGCCGCAACGAGCGCACGCTGATGGCGATGCCGATCTGGCATTCGTCGCCGCTGAACAACTGGTTCGGCGGCACGCTGGTCGCGGGCGGCACCGTCGTGCTGCTGCGCGAATACCATCCGCTGCGCTTCCTGCAGACCGTCGAGCGCGAGCGCGTGACGCTGTATTTCGGCGCGCCGGTGTCGTACACGCTGCCGCTCGACACGATCGACGGCTTCGCGGCATTCGACCTGTCGAGCGTGCGCGCATGGTTGTACGGCGGCGGCCCGATCGGCGCCGCGCAGGCCGAACGGCTCGCGCAAGCGTATCGCAGCCACGCGTTCTTCCAGGTGTACGGGATGACGGAAACCGGCCCGGCCGGCACGACGCTGTATCCGGACGAGCAAATCGCGAAGGCCGGCTCGATCGGCCGCCAGGGCGGCCCGGGTGTCGACCTGCGGGTCGTGCGGATGGACGGCGTCGATGCGCAGCCGGGCGAGACCGGCGAGATCTGGCTGAAGACCGATTGCATGATGCTCGGCTATCTCGACGACGCGGCCGCGACGCGCGCCGCGTTCGCGCCGGACGGCTGGTATCGCACCGGCGACATCGCGCGGATCGATCAGGATGGCTACCTGCTCATCGTCGACCGGCTGAAGGACATGATCGTCACCGGCGGCGAGAACGTCTATTCGAAGGAGGTGGAGGACGTGCTCGGCGCGCACCCGGACATCGCCGAGGCGGCCGTCGTCGGCGTGCCGCATCCCGACTGGGGCGAGACGGTCGTCGCGCACGTCGTGATGCGGGCGAACGCGGCGCGCGATGCGGACGCGCTGCGCGCGTTCTGCGGCGAGCGGCTCGCGGCGTACAAGATTCCGCGCGAGTTCACGTTCGCGCAGGCGCTGCCGCGCACGCCGACGGGCAAGTTGCAGAAGTTTCTGCTGCGGGTGCGCGGGGACTAGCCGCCGGTTTGCGTCGATAAAAAAGCCACGGGACCCATCGGGTCCCGTGGCTTTTGCATGAGGCGCGGGACGACGCGTTACACCGCCGCCCGCGCGTCACATCACATCAGGCTGCTTACTTGCCGCCGATGCTCTTCAGCGGCTTCCAGTCGCCCTTCTCGACCTTGTACATCGTGATGCCGCCGTTCTTCAGGTCGCCCTTCGCGTCGTACGCGACGTGCGTCGACGTCACACCGGCCATGTCGGTCTTCGCGAGCACCGGCAGGTACTTCGCCGGATCGGTCGAATCGGCCTTCTTCATCGCGTTCAGCATCGCCATCGCGCCGTCGTACGCGTACGGCGAGTACGTCTGCACGTCTTCGCCGAAGCGCTTCTTGTACTTGTCGGCGTAAGCCTTGCCGCCCGGCATTTCTTCCAGCGGCAGGCCGGCCAGCGATGCGATCGTGCCTTCGGCCGCGTTGCCCGCGATCTTCAGGAACGTCGGCGTCTTCACCATTTCGCCGCTCATCAGCGGGGCGGTGATGCCGAGCGTCTTCATCTGCTTGACCATCGGCGCTGCCTGCGAATCCGCGCCGCCGTAGTAGACGAGGTCCGGCTTCGCTGCCTTCAGCTTCGTGAGAATCGCCTTGAAATCGACGGCCTTGTCGTTCGTGAATTCACGGTCGACGATCGTCGCGCCGCCGGCCTTCGCGGCTTTCTCGAACTGGTCGGCGAGACCCTGGCCGTAGGCCGTGCGGTCGTCGACGATCGCGATCTTCTTCATGCCGAGATCCTTCGACGCGAACGTGCCGGCCACCGAGCCCTGCTGCGTGTCGGACGTCATCATGCGGAAGGTCGTCTTGTAACCCTGCTGCGTGTATTCCGGCGCCGTCGCCATCGCGATTTCCGGAATGCCCGCGTTCGCGTAGATGCGCGAAGCCGGAATCGTCGTGCCCGAGTTGAAGTGGCCGAGCATGCCCTTGATGCCGTCGTCGACCAGCTTCTGCGCAACCGTCGTACCCGTGCGCGGGTCAGCCTGGTCGTCCTGCGTGTCGAGCACGAACTTCACGGCCTTGCCGCCGATCTTCGGGTTCGTCGCGTTGAAGTCTTCCAGCGCGAGCACGATCCCGTTCTGCATATCCTTGCCGTAGTGCGCCTGCGCGCCCGTCATCGGCCCTGCGTAACCAATCTTCACGTCATCCGCATGAGCCGTCCCCGCCAGCGACATGACCGCGACGAACGTCGCGCCTGCCACCTTTTTCATCGTGTGTTGCATAGCATCTCCTTGGTACCAGGGTAAATGGAGCGGCTTCGGGATCGCCTGGCCGCTTCCTTTGTTTGATCCGAACGGCAAGGATGATCAGCCGATCGTCATCAAATTCGCATTGCCGCCCGCCGCGGCCGTATTCACGCTCACCGAGCGTTCCGTCAGCAGCCGCTCGAGCGCGTAGTCTTCCGCATCGCCGTTCTCGAACGCGCCCGCCGACACGCCCTGCACCGACACGATCGGGCCCGGCCGCTGCGCGACGTCCTTCACGAGCGTCTGCAGTTCGTCGCTGTCGCCTTCGAACAGCACCGCGTCGAACGGCGCGTCGGCCTGCTTGCGCACGGCCGCGTGCGCCTTCAGCGACGCCGGCAGCGCGGTCACCAGCGCCTCGCCCGCCGCGCCGGCGAACAACGCGCGGTTGCCCGTCGCCAGCACCGCCGCGAACTGCGCACGCGCGCCGCCGGGCGTCGCCGCGACACACAGCACCGTGCCGCGCGGGCCGAGTGTATACGTGTTTCGCTCGCCCGTCGGGCCGCTCAGCACCGCGGTCGCGCCGGCCGGCACCTGCGCGAGGTAGCCGTCGCAACGCGCGGCCAGCGCCGGCTCGCGCTGCTCGATCAGCCAGTCGCGCAGCGTCGTGAGCGCCGCCGCCGGGTTGCCGCGCGCATCGCTTTCGGTCGCGCCGTCCGCCACCAGCGACTGCGCGAGCGCGCGCGGCAGGCCCGACGGACGCGTCGCGAGCAAGCGCTGCAGGTACAGCGCGCCGCCGGCCTTCGGGCCCGTGCCCGACAGCCCTTCGCCGCCGAACGGCTGCACGCCGACCACCGCGCCGATCACGTTGCGGTTCACGTAGATGTTGCCCACGTGCGCATTCGAGATCACGTGCGCGATCGTCTCGTCGATCCGCGTGTGGATGCCGAGCGTCAGCCCGTAGCCGGTCGCGCGGATCTGCTCGAGCAGCTTGTCGAGCTGGCTGCGGCGGTAGCGCACCACGTGCAGCACGGGGCCGAACACTTCACGCTTCAACTCGTCGATGCTGCCGATCTCGATCAGCGTCGGCGGCACGAACGTGCCGTGCGCGCACGCGTCGGGCATCGGCAGTTGCGTGACCGCGTGGCCCTTGTCCTTCATCGCCGCGACGTGCGTGTCGATCGTCTGCTTCGCTTCGGCGTCGATTACCGGGCCGACGTCGGTCGACAGCCGGTCCGGGTTGCCGAGCGCCAGCTCGTGCATCGCGCCCTTGAGCATCGTCAGCGTGCGGTCCGCGACGTCGTCCTGCAGACACAGAACGCGCAGCGCCGAACACCGTTGACCGGCCGAGTCGAACGACGACTGCATCACGTCCGCGACGACCTGCTCCGCGAGCGCCGACGAGTCGACGATCATCGCGTTCTGGCCGCCCGTTTCGGCGATCAGCGGAATCGGCTTGCCGTCCGGGTCGAGGCGCGCGGCGAGCGTCTTGTTGATCAGGCGCGCGACTTCGGTCGAACCGGTGAACATCACCGCCCGGGTGCGCGGATCGGCGACCAGCGCCGCGCCGACGGTCTCGCCGGTGCCCGGCAGCAGTTGCACCGCGCCGGCCGGCACACCGGCCTCGCGCAAGAGGCGCACGGCTTGCGCGGCGATCAGCGGCGTCTGTTCGGCCGGCTTCGCGAGCACCGTGTTGCCGGCGGCGAGCGCCGCGGCCACCTGGCCCATGAAGATCGCGAGCGGGAAGTTCCAAGGGCTGATGCAGACCACGGGGCCGAGCGGGCGGTGCGTGTCGTTCGAGAATTCGCCGCGGATCTGCGCCGCGTAATAGCGCAGGAAGTCGACCGCTTCGCGGATTTCGGCGATCGCGTTCGGCAGCGACTTGCCGGCTTCGCGCACGATCAGGCCCATCAGCGTGTGCATCTGCGCTTCGAGGAGGTCAGCGGCGCGCACCAGGCAATCGGCGCGTGCGTCGACCGGCGTCGCCTGCCAGATCGGCGCGGCGGCCACTGCATGCGCGAGCGCCGCGCTCACGTGCTCGGACGTCGCTTCGCTGACCGTGCCGACCACGTCGCGCTGGTCGGCCGGGTTGCGCACGTCGCGCGCCGGCGCGTCGGCGAGCGCGTCGTCGGCAAGCATCGGCGCCGCGCGCCACGGGTGGTGCGCGCTCGCGAGCAGCGCGGACGACAGCGACGCGAGACGATGTTCGTTCGACAGGTCGAGGCCCATCGAGTTGGGACGCTCGTCGCCGTACAGGTTGCGCGGCAGCGGAATCTTCGCGTGCGGCGCGCCGAGCGGCACGACCTTCGACGCTTCGTCGACCGGATCGGCGACCAGCTCCTTCACCGGCACGGTTTTATCCGCAATGCGGTTCACGAACGACGTGTTCGCGCCGTTTTCCAGCAAACGGCGCACGAGATACGCGAGCAGCGTCTCGTGCGTGCCGACCGGTGCGTACACGCGGCACGGACGGTTCAGCTTGTCGCGGCCCGTGACTTCCTCGTACAGCGGCTCGCCCATCCCGTGCAGGCACTGGAATTCGTACTGGCCCGGGTAGTAGTTCTGGCCGGCCAGGTGATAGATCGCGGCCAGCGTGTGCGCGTTGTGCGTCGCGAATTGCGGGTAGACGGCGTCCGGCGCTCCGAGCAGCTTCTTCGCGCACGCGAGGTACGACACGTCGGTGTAGATCTTGCGCGTGTAGACCGGATAGCCTTCGAGGCCGTCGACCTGCGCCCGCTTGATCTCGCTGTCCCAGTACGCGCCCTTCACGAGGCGGATCATCAGGCGGTGACGGCTGCGGCGCGCGAGATCGATCAGGTAGTCGATCACGAACGGGCAGCGCTTCTGGTAGCCCTGCACGACGAAGCCGATGCCGTTCCAGCCCGCGAGCTCCGGATCGAAGCACAGCGCCTCGAGCAGGTCGAGCGACAGTTCGAGACGGTCGGCCTCTTCCGCGTCGATGTTCAGGCCGATGTCGTAGCGGCGCGCGAGCAGCGCCAGCGCACGCACGCGCGGCAGCAGCTCGCTCATCGTGCGGTCCTGCTGCGAGCGCGAGTAGCGCGCATGCAGTGCCGACAGCTTGATCGAGATGCCCGGGCCTTCGTAGATGCCGCGGCCGCCGGCCGCCTTGCCGATCGCGTGGATCGCCTGTTCGTACGACGCGTAGTAGCGCTGCGCGTCCTCTTCGGTCGTCGCCGCTTCGCCGAGCATGTCGTACGAGTAGCGGAAGCCGCGCGCTTCGTACTTGCGGCTGTTCGCGAGCGCCTCGGAAATCGTTTCGCCGGTGACGAACTGTTCGCCCATCAGGCGCATCGCCATGTCGACGCCCTTGCGGATCAGCGGCTCGCCGCCGCGGCCGATCAGGCGCGTGAGCGCCGACGACAGGCCCGCTTCGCTGTTGGTCGTCACGAGCTTGCCGGTGATCATCAGCCCCCAGGTCGCCGCGTTCACGAACAGCGACGGCGCGTGGCCGACGTGCGAGCGCCAGTCGCCCTTGCTGATCTTGTCGCGGATCAGCGCATCGCGCGTCGCGCGATCGGGAATGCGCAGCAGCGCTTCGGCGAGGCACATCAGCGCGACGCCTTCCTGGCTCGACAGCGAGAACTCGTGGATCAGCCCTTCGACGCCGCCGCCCGAGCTCTTCTCGCGCAGCGCCTCGACCAGCTTCGTCGCGAGCGCCTGCACGTCCGCCTGCAGGTTCGCGGGCAGGCGCGCCTGGCCGAGCAGGAACGGCACGCACTCCGGCTCCGGACGGCGGTACGCGGCCGTGATCGCCGCGCGCAGCACCGATTGCGGCTGCACGTTCTGCGCGAACTCGAGGAACGGATGCGGCGAGTTGTCGTCGTCGCCGTCCGTGGCCTGACCGTCGGCGAGCTCCGTCACGCCGCTGTGGCCCGACAGCTCGGGCGGCAGCTGGCCGTGCTCGATTCGCTCGAGATACGCGAAGATCGCCTGCTTGATCAGCCAGTGGGGAGTGCGCTCGAGACGCGCCGCCGCGTCTTTCAGGCGCGAGCGGAGAAGGTCGTCGACTTTGACGCCGAGAGTCGTGCTTGCCATGGTGGGTTCGTGCGCCGGTGCGAGCCCGGCAGTGTGGTGTAAGAGGATGCGCGAAATCCTACGGCACGCAATAAAAAGGTGCAACCAAATTGAGAGATAGGTTGCACCCATAAGTTAGTCAATATAATCAGCCACTTATGCGGTTGCAACCTAGGGGTTGCCCGTGGTCCGAGGATCGGTGTTTTCCCTGATCGGGGTGATTCGACACGCGTGTGCAACCTTTCGCCTGCGCGGAGGCGGTCGGAAACGGGTTGCACTGGGAGGATCACGCGGCGCGGTGCCGGCGTCGGGGGCGGCGGAGAGGATTGGGCACTGGCGCCCAGGTGTTCGGGTCGGGCAATGCGAGGGACGAGGGTTCGGGTACCCGGCGGCAACCCGGGTGCCGGATATCCCGCAACGCCGCGCGACGGCCGCGCCGGCGCCGCTCAGATATCCAGCGGATCGACCTCGACGCTCCACCGCAGCACGCCCTTCAGCGCACGCAGTTCCGGCTGCCATGCGCGCAGCGCGTGCTGCAGCGCCGCCCGCGACGCGCTTTCGAGCAGCAGTTGCGCGCGGTGGACGTTCGCGACCTTGACAATCGTCATCGGCACCGCGTCGTACACGGTCACGCGATCGGCGCCCGGCAGCCCGGGCAACGCGGCCGCGGCCTGCAGCAGGAACGCGAGCGCCGCGTCGAGCGTGCGCCCTTCGGCGCGCAGCAGCGCCTGGTAGACGAACGGCGGCAGATGCGCGTCGCGGCGCTCGGCGAGCGTCGAATTCGCGAAGCCCACGTAGTCCTGCCGCCCGAGCGCGTGATACAGCGCGTGACGCGGGTAGCGCGTCTGCACCATCACCTCGCCCGGCAGTCCGGCGCGCCCCGCGCGGCCGCTCACCTGCATCAGCTGCGCGAACAGCCGCTCGCTCGCGCGGAAGTCGTGCGAGAACAGCGCGGTATCGGCATTGAGCACGCCGACGAGCGACACGCGCTGGAAGTCGTGCCCTTTCGCGATCATCTGCGTGCCGACCAGGATGTCGACCTCGCCCGCGTGCACGTCGGAAAAAAGCGCCTGTGCGCTGCCCTTGCGGCGCGTGCTGTCGGCATCGATCCGCAGGATCCGCGCGCCGGGCACCGCTTCGGCGAGCGCCTCCTCGATGCGCTGCGTGCCGCGCCCGAGCGGCGCGATGTCGACGTTCCCGCACTCGGGGCACGAGCGCGGAATGCGCGCTTCCCAGCCGCAGTGATGGCAGCGCAGCGCATGCTCGGGCTTGTGCAGCACGACGTACGCGCTGCAACGCGGGCAGCCGGCCACCCAGCCGCATGCGTCGCACGCGAGCTGGGGCGCGTAACCGCGCCGGTTCAGGAACACGAGGCTCTGTTCGCCGCGTTCGAGCCGCGCCTTCAGCGCCGCGACGAGCGGCCCCGACAGCCCGCCCATCGACGCGCGCCCGCGCCGCCGTTCCTCTTCGAGATCGATCAGCCGCACGGTCGGCAGCGTCGCGTCGGCCACCGCGCGGCGCGACAGCGTGAGCCGCGTGTAACGCCCCTGCTCGGCCTGCCACCAGCTTTCGAGCGACGGCGTGGCCGAGCCGAGCACGACGGTGACGCCGAGCTGCTTCGCACGCCACACGGCCAGGTCGCGCGCCGAATAGCGCAGCCCTTCCTGCTGCTTGTACGCGGGTTCGTGCTCCTCGTCGACGACGATCAGCGCGAGCGTCGGCATCGACGCGAGCACCGCGAGGCGCGTGCCGAGCACGATTCGCGCGCGGCCCGTATGCGCGGCGAGCCAGTTGCGCGCCCGTTCGCCTTCGGCGAGCCCGCTGTGCAGCGTGACGATCGCGTCGTCGGCGAGCGCCCCCGCGAAACGTGCGCGAAACGCGGCCTCGAACTGCGGCGTCAGGTTGATTTCGGGAACGAGCACGAGCGCCTGCGCGTCCGGCCGCGCATCGAGCAGCGACGCAAGCGCATGCAGATAGACCTCGGTCTTGCCGCTGCCCGTCACGCCGTGCAGCAGGAACGGCGCGAAGCCTTGCGCCGCGCGAATCGCGTCGAGCGCCTCGGCCTGCTGGTCCGTCAACGCCGGCGGCACAGCGCGTCCACTGCTTGTCGACAGGTTATCCACAGGGTTGGCCACAGGCGCATCGGCCCAGCCGATCTCCTCGACGTCCACCCAGCCGCGCGCCGCCCAGTCGTCGAGCGTCGCAGCCGCCTTCGGATGCAGCGCGCGCGCGTCCGGCAGCGTCAGCGAGCCGGTATCGACCAGCGCCTGCGCGAGCCGGCGCAGCGCGGCGCCGCGCGCGGGCAACGCATCGGGCAGCGCCGCGCGGCCGGCTTCGGTCGGCCGGTAGCGCACTTCCGGCGCGAGCAGCCGCCCCCAGCGCCCGGCGTCGCGCAGCGCCTGCGGCAGCGCCGGCAACGCGACTTCGCCGCGCCCGCGCTGATAATAGTCGGCGGCGAACGACACGAGCGCGAGCCAGTCCGCCGACAGCGGCGGCAGGTCGACACAGATCGCGTCGACCGCGCGCAGTCGCGACGGCGGAACATCGGTGTGAGCGGTGACTTCGCAGACGAGCCCCACGGCCTGCCGCTTGCCGAACGGCACCTGCACGAGCGTGCCGGGCCCGGGCGCCGGCTGCACGTCGCAGCGGTAGTCGAACAGGGTCGCGAGCGGATGGTCGAGCGCGACGCGCAGGTAGGTACCGCTCATCCACACGCTCCGGCAGCAGCGGCACGCAGGGGACGGGCGGCCAGCATCCGCGCCCGCATCATGACGGCGAACTTAAAGTAAAACTTCAGATTCGGCGCTAAGTTTTGGATTCGCATTAGGAATCGCCGTATACCCTGCCCAGCCTGTGGATAACTTTGTTGAGAACTCGCCCCTCAACGGCCGCAACGCGCGCGGGGCCGCGCTTTCCGCTGTTTTTCGCCGCTTGCCGAGGTGTCCCGCGAAGCCTTATTCCATAAGGCTGCTATTCAAATTACCGAACCATAGCGAGACAAATTGACCGATACGGGGCTCTACCGCGCTGCAACGTGGAAAATGTGTATAAGTCAAGTCTTGACAAGCACCGAATCGGCAACGGGAGCGGGGTTGCGTCCTGTTTAGTTTCAGAAACGAAACATCGTCATGCCGCAGCGCAGCATGACGGCGCTTGCGTTCAGCCCGCCGCTCCGCTACGAATCGCGCGGCTGTGGGTATGTACTTCGTCGACGAGTTCGGCGACGTGGTCGGGCGACGTGAATTGCGAGATGCCGTGCCCGAGGTTGAACACGTGGCCCGGATGGTTGCCGTAGCTGTCGAGCACCGCGCGCGCCTGTTCGCGCACCGCGGCCGGCGGTGCGAACAGGATCGTCGGGTCGAGGTTGCCCTGCAGCGCCACGCGCCCCGCGACGCGCTCGCGCGCGACGCCGAGGTTGACCGTCCAGTCGAGCCCGACCGCGTCGACCCCGATCGCCGCGATCTCCTCGAGCCACAGCCCGCCGCCCTTCGTGAACGTGATCACCGGCACGCGCTCGCCGTCGTGCTCGCGCTTGAGCTGCGACACCACGCGGCGGATGTAATCGAGAGAAAAGCGCTGGTACGCGCCGTCGGCCAGCGCGCCGCCCCACGTATCGAAGATCATCACGGCCTGCGCGCCCGCTTCGATCTGCGCGTTCAGGTACGCGGCCACCGCCTGTGCGTTCACGTCGAGAATTCGGTGCATCAGGTCGGGGCGCGAATACGCCATCGACTTCACCGTGCGGAAATCGTCCGAGCCGCCGCCTTCGACCATGTAGCACGCGAGCGTCCACGGGCTGCCCGAGAAGCCGATCAGCGGCACGCGCTGCCGGCCCTGGCCGTCGGTGAGCGCGCGGCGGATCTCGCGCACGGCGCCCGTCACGTAGCCGAGCGTCTCGTCGATGTCCGGCACTGCGAGCTTCGCGACGTCGGCCTCGGTACGCACCGGATGCGTGAACTTCGGCCCTTCGCCGACCTGGAAGTCGAGGCCGAGCCCCATCGCGTCGGGAATCGTCAGGATGTCCGAGAACAGGATCGCGGCGTCGAGCGGAAAGCGCTCGAGCGGCTGCAACGTCACCTCGGTCGCGTAGTCGGGATTCTTCGCGAGGCCGAGGAAGCTGCCGGCGCGCGCGCGCGTCGCGTTGTATTCGGGCAGGTAGCGGCCGGCCTGGCGCATCAGCCAGATCGGCGTGTAGTCGGTCGGCTCGCGCAGAAGCGCACGCAGGAAGGTGTCGTTGAGCAGGTTATGGGCCACGGTAGGAGCGACGATGCGAAGGCAAAGCGGCATTTTACCGGACAGCCGCGATCGGGCTGCGCATGCCGATGCGATGGCGGCCATATGACGCGCGCGATGGCTCCGTTATGATCGGACGCTCATATCCAACCGAACGAAGGAGGAGACCGATGAAGACATTCGCCACGCTTGCCACGCTCGCTGCCGCCGCCGCGTTTTGCTGCGCCGCCGCGCACGCGCAGGGCACGACCACGGCGGCGCCCGCGAGCGCTGCCGCCGCCGGCTCGCGGCTCGACGACGTGCTCGCGCGCGGCGCGCTGCGCGTGTGCACGACGGGCGACTACAAGCCGTATTCGTACTATCGCGCGGACGGCCGCTTCGAGGGCATCGACATCGACATGGCGGAATCGCTCGCGAAATCGCTCGGCGTGAAGACCGACTACGTGAAGACGAGCTGGTCGAACCTCACCAACGACTTCGTCGCGAAATGCGACATCGCGGTAGGCGGCGTATCGACGACGCTCGAGCGCCAGAAGCGCGTGTTCTTCACGCAGCCGTACGTGGTCGACGGCAAGACGCCGATCGTGCGCTGCGCGGATGCCGACAAGTACCAGACCGTCGCGCAGATCGACCGGCCCGAGACGCGCGTGATCGTGAATCCGGGCGGCACCAACGAGCGCTTCGCGAAGCAGTTCTTCACGCACGCGAACCTGACCGTCTTCCCGGACAACGTGACGATCTTCAAGCAGATCCTCGCGGGCAAGGCCGACGTGATGGTGACGGATGCGTCCGAGACGCTGCTGCAGCAAAAGCTGAATCCGGGCCTTTGCTCGGTGCACCCGGACAAGCCGTTCCAGTTCGGCGAGAAGGCGTACATGGTGCCGCGCGGCGACGTTGCGTTCCAGCAGTACGTCGACCAGTGGCTGCATCTCGCGCTGTCCACCGGCGAGTACCAGGCGATTTCGGACAAGTGGCTGAAGTAAGCTGACCCGCGCCGCGGCGGCCGATCATGGGCACCGACCCCGCGGCCGCTGCGCGCGCCGTTACACATTGCCGTCGCTGCGCCGGGCCTTCCAGCCGCGCAAAACCCGACGAATTGGCCGAATGGCCGACTTCCCCGCATTCCGATCACGTTTCAAAATCTTTCCGACGAATGAATCGTCATGCGCGGTATCGATCGCGCCGTGCACTTTCTCGCGTGAAAATCGGCAATTCATCGCGCCCGATACGCATGAAAAACGCATCGTGCGCATACCTTGAAAACGCGGCGGAAAATATGGGTAAAAATGACCTTTTTCAGGACCCCGAAAACAGCAAAAAATCCCGGAAAGCCTTATCTGGCGGGCGTTACAACCTGAAACACTTTGTTACCGCGACGGGTCATTAATTCGCCCACAATGGCCTCAACGGTTTCAACACGGATGCGGTCTCGTGTGCCAAGTGTGAGCGGACGCGAAGCGCTGCGAGCCAGTCGGTCACGTACCGAAGCCCTTCCGAGGGGCATCCCTGTTGGAGTCGTTTCCGGCCCCCCGCCGGACTCGGTTTCATCTTTGGTCTCCTCGCGCTAACCCCGTAGCGTGTGGTTTTTAGCGGGCTAATAAGCCCGCTTTTTTTCGTCCATCGAAAACGTAGCGACCCGCGGGCCGCCACGTTTTTCCCCGCATTTTCGCGCACCGCACCGTCCCGCTTCACGCAGTCTTCTGCACGTCGAGCTTCAGCTCCTCGATCATCCGCTCGCGCATCACGAACTTCTGCACCTTGCCCGTCACCGTCATCGGCAGCTCGTCGACGAAGCGGATATAGCGCGGAATCTTGTAGTGCGCGATCTGCCCGGTGCAGAACGCGCGCACGTCGTCCTCGGTCATCTGCTCGTCCGCGCGCAGCACGATCCACGCGCACAGCTCCTCGCCGTACTTCGCATCGGGCACGCCGAATACCTGCGCGCTCTGGATCTTCGGATGGCGGAACAGGAATTCCTCGATCTCGCGCGGATAGACGTTCTCGCCGCCGCGAATCACCATGTCCTTCAGGCGGCCGACGATGTTGCAGTAGCCGTCCGCGTCGAGCGTCGCGAGGTCGCCCGTATGCATCCAGCCGTCGACCAGCACCTCGCGCGTCTTCGCGTCGTCGTCCCAGTAGCCGAGCATCACCGAATAGCCCTTCGTGCACAGTTCGCCCGTCGCGCCGACCGGCACGATGTCGCCGCTCGGATCGACGATCTTCACTTCGAGATGCGGCTGGATGCGGCCGACCGTCGTCGTGCGCTTTTCCAGCGGATCGTCGGTCGAGCTCTGGAACGACACGGGGCTCGTCTCCGTCATCCCGTACGCGATCGTGATTTCGGAAAGATGCATCTGCGACACGACGCGCTTCATCGTCTCGATCGGGCACGGCGAGCCGGCCATGATCCCGGTGCGCAGCGTCGACAGGTCGAATGTCGGGAATGCTGGATGATCGAGCTCGGCGATGAACATCGTCGGCACGCCATGCAGCGCGGTGCAGCGCTCCTCGGCCACCGCCGCGAGCGTCGCCACCGGGTCGAACGCTTCGCCGGGGAACACCATCGCGGCGCCCGTCGACACGCAGGCGAGCACGGCCAGCACCATCCCGAAGCAGTGATAGAGCGGCACCGGGATGCAGAGCGAATCCTGTTCGGTGAAACGCATCGCCATCGCGATCGAGCGCGCGTTGTTGACGACGTTGCGGTGCGTGAGCGTCGCGCCCTTCGGACTGCCGGTCGTGCCGCTCGTGAACTGGATGTTGATCGGATCGTTGGCCGTGAGCGCCGCGCCGATCGCATCGAGCAGCGCCGGATCGACGGCCTGGAGGCCGCGCGCCATCACGTCCGCGAAGCGGAACATGCCGGCAGGCGCCATCTCGCCCATCGACACGATCGTGCGCAGTTTCGGCACGCGCGCCGCATGCAGGTCGCCCGGCGTCGCGGTCGCGAGCTCCGGCGCGAGGGTCTGCAGCATCTCGACGTACGCCGAACTCTTGAAGCGCTCGGCCGCGATCACGGCCTTGCAGCCGACCTTGTTCAACGCATATTCGAGTTCCGACAGCCGGTAGGCCGGATTGATGTTGACGAGCACCGCGCCGATTCGCGCGGTCGCGAACTGCGTGAGCAGCCACTCGCTGCGGTTCGGTGACCAGATGCCGACGCAGTCGCCCTTCACGATCCCGAGTGCGGCGAGCCCTGCGGCCAGCACGTCGACCTCGTTCGCGAACGCGCGCCAGGTCCAGCGCACCTGCTGCTCGCGGAACACAACCGCCGGGCGGTCGGGGAAGCGGCCGGCCGTGTCGAGCAGGAACCGGCCGATCGTCGCGTCGGATAGCGGCACGTCGGTCGCGCCGCGCACGTACGACAGTCCGTTTTCGGGCGCGATCAGCGCCCCCTTGCCAAGGTCTGCTGCCATCGATGTCTCCGTCCGTTTTTGTCTGATCGGCCGCGCGCGCCTGCTGCGCGCCTCCGCCGCACGATCGCGACGGACGGCCTCACCGCGGATGATGCCGCGCTCCGCTGACGATACTCTGACATCGAATCGCGGCGGACGGGTGAAATAGCACGACCGGCCGATACGATCCGGCCCGCAAAAAGATGGACGAAATGCAGGCGAAAAAAAAGCAGCCCGAAGGCTGCTTTCTTTCGCGGGATACGCGGCGCGGCTCAGTGCCGGCTGCGGATCTTCGCCAGACGCTGGATCGCCTCGAGCTGCGCCATCGCGGTCGCGAGCTCGGATTGCGCTTTCGCGAGGTCGAGATCCGACTTCGCGTTCTGCAGCGTTTCCTCGGCACGCTTGCGCGCTTCCTCGGCTTTCGCCGCGTCGAGGTCCTTGCCGCGGATCGCGGTATCGGCGAGCACCGTCACGGCGCCCGGCTGCACTTCGAGAATGCCGCCTGCGACGAACACGAATTCGTCGTTGCCGCCCTCGACCTCGATGCGCACCGCACCCGGACGAATCCGGGTAATGAGCGGCGTGTGACCCGGCAGAATGCCCAGCTCACCCGTTTCGCCCGGCAGCGCGACGAATTTCGCCTCGCCCGAGAAGATCTGCTCTTCCGCGCTGACGACGTCTACTTTGATGGTTGCCATATCGACTCCAATCTCATCCACGGGTTGAGCGTATTGCGGCCGGCGCAGGCGGCCGGAATACGAGTCATCACTGACTCATCGTTCCGGCCGGCGCTCGCCGGCTTGCGACTCACTCAGCCTTTACTGGATCTTCTTGGCCTTTTCGAAGGCTTCGTCGATCGTGCCGACCATGTAGAACGCTTGTTCCGGCAGGTGGTCGCACTCGCCGTCGACGATCATCTTGAAGCCACGGATCGTTTCCTTCAGCGGCACGTACTTGCCCGGCGAGCCCGTGAACACTTCAGCGACGTGGAACGGCTGCGACAGGAAACGCTGGATCTTACGCGCACGTGCGACCGACAGCTTGTCTTCCGGCGACAGTTCGTCCATGCCCAGAATCGCGATGATGTCGCGCAGTTCCTTGTAGCGCTGCAGCGTCTGCTGAACGCGACGGGTGATCGAGTAGTGCTCTTCACCGATCACGTTCGGGTCGATCTGGCGCGACGTCGAGTCGAGCGGGTCGACCGCCGGGTAGATACCCAGCGAAGCGATGTCACGCGACAGAACGACGGTTGCGTCCAGGTGGCCGAAGGTGGTTGCCGGCGACGGGTCGGTCAAGTCGTCCGCAGGGACGTACACGGCCTGAACCGACGTAATCGAGCCCTTCTTGGTCGACGTGATGCGCTCTTGCAGCTTGCCCATTTCTTCAGCCAGCGTCGGCTGATAGCCCACTGCCGACGGCATACGGCCGAGCAGTGCCGACACTTCGGTACCGGCCAGCGTGAAACGGTAGATGTTGTCGACGAAGAACAGCACGTCGAGGCCTTCGTCACGGAAGTGCTCGGCCATCGTCAGGCCGGTCAGCGCGACGCGCAGACGGTTGCCCGGCGGCTCGTTCATCTGGCCGTACACCAACGCGACCTTGTCGAGAACGTTCGAGTCCTTCATTTCGTGGTAGAAGTCGTTCCCTTCACGGGTACGCTCGCCCACGCCCGCGAACACGGAGTAACCGCCGTGTTCCTTCGCGATGTTGTTGATGAGCTCCATCATGTTGACGGTCTTGCCCACGCCTGCACCACCGAACAGGCCAACCTTGCCGCCCTTTGCGAACGGGCAGATCAGGTCGATGACCTTGATACCCGTTTCGAGCAGTTCGGTCGACGGCGACAGTTCGTCGAACGCCGGTGCCTTCTGGTGGATCGAACGCGTCACGTCGCTCTCGATCGGGCCGGCTTCGTCGATCGGACGGCCGAGCACGTCCATGATTCGGCCGAGGGTCGGCTTGCCGACCGGCACCGAGATCGGCTTCGCCGTGTTCTTCACGGTCAGGCCGCGGCGCAGGCCGTCGGATGCACCCAGACAAATGGTACGGACCACGCCGTCACCCAGCTGCTGCTGGACTTCGAGCGTCAGTTCCGAGCCATCGAGAATGAGCGCGTCGTAGATCTTCGGCATGCTGTCGCGCGGGAATTCCACGTCGATAACGGCGCCGATGCACTGTACGATCTTGCCTTCTACCAAAGCAGCAGTACTCATCGCTTTTCCTTTAAATACCTGATTCTTTACTCGCGCAAAGGCGCAGTTGTCGTCCCGGGCGCGCGCTTAAACAGCGGCTGCGCCGCCGACGATCTCCGACAGTTCTTTCGTGATCGCGGCCTGACGGCTCTTGTTGTATACGAGCTGCAGTTCGCTGATCACCGTCTTCGCGTTGTCGGACGCGGCCTTCATCGCGACCATGCGCGCCGATTGCTCGGACGCCATGTTTTCCGCGACGGCCTGGTACACCAGCGCCTCGACGTAACGCACGAGCAGTTCGTCGACGACTGCCTGCGCGTCCGGCTCGTAGATGTAGTCCCACGACGTCGCCGGCGTACCGTCATCGGCTTCGAAGTGGTCCGACGACAGCGGCAGCAGCTGCTCGATCACGGCTTCCTGCTTCATCGTGTTGACGAAGCGCGTGTAAGCGATATAAACCGCCGACAGCTTGCCTTCCGAGTACAGATCGAGCTGCGTCTTCACGGCGCCGATCAGCTTGTCCAGGTGCGGGGTGTCGCCGAGGTGCACGACCTGCGACATCACCTTCGCGCCGAAGCGGTTCAGGAACCCGAGGCCCTTGCCGCCGATCGCGGTGGCTTCGACCTTCTGGCCCTTCTCTTCCAGCTCCTTGAACTTCTGCACCGTCGCACGCAGCACGTTGGTGTTCAGACCACCGCACAGACCCTTGTCCGTCGTGACGAGGATGATGCCGGCCGTCTGCGCGCCGTCGTTCGCCACCATGAACGGGTGGCGGTACTCGGGGTTCGCACGGCTCATGTGCGCGGCGATGGCACGGACCTTGTCTGCATACGGACGAGCGGCGCGCATGCGTTCCTGCGCGCGACGCATCTTCGATGCAGCCACCATCTCCATCGCCTTCGTGATCTTGCGCGTGTTCTGCACGCTCTTGATCTTGCCGCGAATTTCCTTCATTCCAGCCATAGCTTGCTCCTTGACCAAGGCGGCGCGGGCGCATCAGCACCCGCGCGGTCTCAGTGTGTCACTCGCGGATCAATAGGCACCGGACTTCTTGAAGGCTTCGATCGCCGAGCGCAGCGCGCCTTCGTCGTCCTTCGAGAGATCCTTGGTGTCTTCGATGCGCTTGATGAGGTCAGCGTGGCTGGTCTTCAGGTTGTCGCGCAGGCCCTTCTCGAACGGCAGCACTTGCTTGACGTCGAGGTCGTCGAGGTAGCCGTTGTTCGCGGCGTACAGCGACACGGCCAGTTCCCAGACCTGCAGCGGCTGGTACTGCGGCTGCTTCAGCAGTTCCGTCACGCGGCGGCCGCGCTCGAGCTGCTTGCGGGTCGCTTCGTCGAGGTCCGATGCGAACTGCGCGAATGCGGCCAGTTCACGGTACTGCGCGAGGTCGGTACGGATACCGCCCGACAGCTTCTTCACGACCTTCGTCTGCGCGGCGCCACCGACGCGCGACACCGACACGCCGGCGTTGATTGCCGGGCGGATGCCTGCGTTGAACAGGTCGGTTTCCAGGAAGATCTGGCCGTCGGTAATCGAGATCACGTTCGTCGGAACGAACGCGGTCACGTCGCCAGCCTGCGTTTCGATGACCGGCAGTGCCGTCAGCGAGCCGCTCTTGCCCTTCACTTCGCCGTTCGTGAACTTCTCGACGTACTCTTCCGACACGCGAGCCGCACGCTCCAGCAGACGCGAGTGCAGATAGAACACGTCGCCCGGGTACGCTTCACGGCCCGGCGGGCGGCGCAGCAGCAGCGAGATCTGACGGTATGCCCAAGCCTGCTTGGTCAAGTCGTCATAGATGATCAGCGCGTCTTGGCCGCGGTCGCGGAAGTATTCGCCCATCGTGCAGCCGGCGTACGGTGCCAGGTACTGCATGGCAGCCGAATCCGATGCCGAAGCGGCGACGACGATCGTGTATTCCATCGCGCCCGTTTCTTCGAGCTTGCGAACCACGTTCATGATCGACGAAGCCTTCTGGCCGATCGCGACGTAGATACAGATCAGGTCCTTGCCCTTCTGGTTGATGATCGCGTCAAGCGCCACCGCGGTCTTGCCGCACTGACGGTCGCCGATGATCAGCTCACGCTGGCCACGGCCGATCGGCACCATCGCGTCGATCGACTTGATGCCCGTCTGCACCGGCTGCGACACCGACTTACGCCAGATCACGCCCGGGGCGATCTTTTCGATCGCGTCGGTCAGCTTCGCATTGACCGGGCCCTTGCCGTCGATCGGGTTGCCGAGCGCGTCGACCACGCGGCCGACGAGTTCCGGGCCGACCGGGACTTCGAGAATGCGGCCCGTCGTCTTGACGATGTCGCCTTCCGAGATGTGTTCGTATTCGCCGAGAATCACCGCGCCGACCGAGTCGCGCTCGAGGTTCAGCGCGAGACCGAACGTGTTGCCCGGAAACTCGAGCATTTCGCCCTGCATCACGTCCGACAGGCCGTGGATACGCACGATACCGTCGGTCACGGAGATCACGGTGCCCTGGTTGCGAACGTCTGCGCTCGCTTCAAGGCCCTGGATCCGGCTCTTGATCAGCTCGCTGATCTCAGAGGGATTGAGTTGCATTATTCGCTCCTGATAGTCAATTCTGTTGCGTGCCAGCCGCCTGGCGCGAGGCGCTTCAGGCCGTCAGAGCCGTTTGCATGCTGGCAAGCCGCGCGCGGACCGAGGTATCGAGCACTTCGTCGCCGACCGTCACGCGCACGCCGCCGATCAGCGACGAATCGACCTCGACCGTCGGCTTCAGCTTGCGTTTGAACTTGCGTTCGAGACTTGCGACGAGGTCGTTCAACTGCGCGCCTTCGAGCGGGAATGCGCTGGTAATCAGCACATCGGCCGCCCCTTCGCGGGCGTTCTTCAACTCTTCGAACTGCGCGGCGATTTCCGGCAGCAATTGCAGGCGATGGTTGTCCACCAGCATTTGCACCAGATTCTTCGCTTGCGCGTTGTCCTTGAGCGGCGACTTGACCGCAGCCAGCAGCAGTTCGCTGACCTGGGCGCGGCTTACTTTCGGGCTCGAGGCGATCGACA
>Ga0209371_1000286_pt1 | contig 57478 bp, 55 predicted proteins | sample AgamicAtAmrz_FD_187165 | JGI IMG/M metagenome (GOLD analysis project Ga0209371, IMG submission 187165) | Agave microbial communities from Guanajuato, Mexico - At.Am.rz (SPAdes) (version 2) | ecosystem: Host-associated > Plants > Roots > Rhizosphere | place: Guanajato, Mexico | collected 2012-06-07
CTGTGCTGCAGCTGCTTCTCCGTTTTTCTGTCCATGAAGGTCAACGGCATAAACAGCCTGATGGCCCCCTCCGGCTCCCCGGCGTTGCCGGGTCGTCAGCCCCACTGCGCTAACCGGCTGCGCCGGTAAGCTCCGCCGAATCCCTGCGGGGTTCGGGCCTGCCGGCTAGGGTCTGATGGCAACGGCAGGTCAACCCCTGCAGCGGGCTTTCGCCCGCGCGTTCACTGGCCACAAAAAGACGTGGCCGCTGAGGACGCCCGCGTTGCGGTCGGGTGTGTGCCTGCTCATCTCCGGCGCGGTGGTCATGTTGCGGTACGTCCCACGCGGCGGGCGAATCAAAGCACCGTCATTCATCAGATACAAGGGTGAAGTGCACGCCTGCGGCGCCCTTGTATCTGCTGCCTGCCGTTGCTTCTCAGCCCTTTGCCGCGAGGAACTAACCGAAACATGAATTAACCACCTGACAGGAGAACCAGCATGCACACACAAAACGTCAACACCGCCGCTTCAGAATCTTCCAAAACATGGGTTGAAACCCCCGAATCCGTTTATTTTTCGCAGAAAGTAGCTGCACTGATTGATCTTGCGAAAATTGAGGGCGATATGCTGTTTTTCCGTACCCTTGCGCGCCTGGGTATCGAGCCTGATGACGCAGATGAGGAATATGACGCACCCTGGATTGCACGGGACAGAATTGAGCGGCTGGAAGAAATGGGTGCTGTCAGTTCTCCTGTGGTGTACGAAATGGTGCGTGACGTCGATGCAATGATCAAAGCGACTGATTCTGAGCTATCGCGTGGTGAATGGCCAACGCTGAAAGAAATGCAGGCCAGCGCAGCAGACATCAAGGCTGAGGTTATGGAAAGCCTTAAGCCGTTTAGGTTTAGCGTGGATGTCTTAGGGCAGATGGAGTACCCGGAGGATGATCCGGTATATGGCACATACTGGCAGGATGGATGTATCCAACTGGGGCGCGCCTGGACGGTAGGGGAAGCAATGAACATTGCGGCGGCAGTATGGCTTGAAGATGAGTGGGACCCGCGCGAGCAGGGTGAGTGCTACTGGGACAGTGATTTTGGCCGGGATATGGGGCCAGTAAGCTTTTCGCCACGCTTGATTGTTATCAGGGACGCGCAGAACAGGAAGGTGCTGACGGCAGATGCAGCAGGCCTTAAATGGAACTCACACGTTACCAGTGAAGAAGAAATCAGTCGCATCGCCGCAGAAAAAGAAGCGCTGATGAGCGAAGCGGCACAGGAAAGTGGCTGGGACAACTTTGAAACGGCGAGACAGCTGCGCGCAAAGGCTGAAGTCACGCAGGCGGGCGTTGTTGATGCCGCCTGGCAGGGACATCCCGATGTGATGGCCGCGCTGGCGGCATTTGTCCGTCCGGAGCGTAAAACGTGGGGCGACAGACTAAACACTCGCGGGCTTTCCAAATTCATGGCAGACGATATGACGTTTCTGGTCAGCCTCAGTGATCGCAACTGCCCGGCATCAAAGAATGAGCGTTATGAGCTGGTACATGGGCTGGCGCTGAGCATTGCCAATCACGTAAGCCGCGCCGTTACTGACTGGTCATCGCGACGGCCGAAAATTCCTGCGGCGGTGATTGCCGCCTGGCTGCTGACAAAAGAAATGGTGCTTGAGCTGTTCGGTGAAAACGGTCAGGAAATCTGGTCAGGTATAGAGGGGGCACTTAAATCATACCTGGCTGAATACTATTTCGACTGCTGACATCGCAAATCATACCGGCAGGCAACAGAGCGGAGCAGGGGGAGATCCTGCCCGCTTTGGGCGCGGCTTAAAAGCGGGCGGCCCTGCGGGCCGGGAAAAACCGGTGCTGACGCACCGGTCATCTCCCTTCGCCTGCGCTTTCTCTCTCCGGGAGGCTGTCTCACGGTCTTCTCTCTCTGCTTCCTGCGGCTGTTTATCCCTTTTCTGTACTGCAGCTGCTTCTCCGGATTCCTCTCCATAAAGGTCAACAGCATAAACAGCCTGATGGCCCCCTCCGGCTCCCCGGCGTTGCCGGGTCGTCGAGCCCCACTCCGCTAACCGGCAGAGCCGGTAAGCTCCGCCGAATCCCTCCGGGGTTCGGGCCTGACGGCTAGGGTCTGATGGCAACTGCCAGGTCAACCTCTGCAGCGGGCTTTCGCCCGCGCGTTCACTGGCCACAAAAGGACGTGGCCGCTGAGGACGCCCGCGTTGCGGTCGGGTGTGTGCCTGCTCATCTCCGGCGCGGTGGTCATGTTGCGGTACGTCCCACGCGGCGGGCGAATCAAAGCACCGTCATTCATCAGATACAAGGGTGAAGTGCACGCCTGCGGCGCCCTTGTATCTGCTGCCTGCCGTTGCTTCTCAGCCCTTTGCCGCGAGGAACTAACCGAAACATGAATTAATCACCTGACAGGAGAACCAGCATGCACACACAAAACGTCAACGTCGCCGCTTCAGAATCTTCCAAAACATGGGTTAACGGACCAAAAATCTGCGTCAGTGCAAACGATCTGCGCACGCGCTGGCATGTCACAGGCGAAAACGGCGAAAAGGTCACGCCGTCAGAGGGGAAGCATTACCCGGCGCGAAACGGCAGCTATGGCGTGGACGTGCTGCTCCTTGATGAAACAGATGTCATCGAGCTGATGGCAGCCGGACATAATGCGTTGCCGTGTCTGGCGAGTTCATGCGGAGGCATGACGGCGCTGTACGACCTGAGCGAAAAGGCCGCAGGGCGTTACCTGATTGCCAGCCGTGGGCAGATTTTTTACCGCACGGATTCGTGGCAGGAAGTGCGCCAGAAATATGTCCGCCGGGCGTCAGAGGTGCGGAGCGAGGAAGTGCAGAAGTTTCTCGATAACTTTGACGCGGCGATGGCGGCAGGACTCAACCTCTACAAGGCAAGCGACGTCGCGCGTGGGATCATCTCACTGGAAAACGCGCTCAATCCGGTGCCAAAGAATCAGGTAATTGCCGGTGCCGCTGATACCACTCTGAACGAGATCCCCTTCTGAAAACGTTGCGCGGCCTGTTAGGGCGGGCCGCTTTTTCGTCTCAACTGATTTAAGGAAAACTGAAATGAAAATGCACAATGCGCAGGCAGTGGTTATCGGTCAGGTTGTCAGCACAATTCTTTACAATCGCGGACGGGGCGTCGTGTTCGCCATTCACGGCGAGCAGAAACCAGCATCAGTCGGGTCGCTTTCAGGCTGCGTATCTTATGGCGGTAATGCCACGTTTGATATTGCGTTTGAGAGCGGCGGAATATCTCGCGGGCTGCCGGAAAGTATCCTGCACGGAAAACAGTGGAGCATATTCCCGGAAATAAAAAGCGGGGAAGAAACGGCGCGCATTGTAAAACATGCCGAGTCGGAAGAACGCCGCAGGCAGCAGGAAAAAGAGGAGGAAGAGCGCCTTTATGCAGCTGAATGCGAGCGTTTAAAAATTGCCCCAGAATATGCCGCGCTCTCGAAGGATAAAAACGGGGCCGTGCAGGTAACATCCAATATTCGTAAAGAGCTGAAGGCAAAATTCCCGGGTGTTAAATTCTCGGTTCGTAAGCGCAGCTATGACAGCGTAAGCGTTAACTGGATTGACGGGCCGACAGAGGAAGAAGTAAAAGCCGTAACGGACAAGTACAAAGACAGTTATTTTGACGGTATGCAGGATATGTCCGTTTCCTGTGCCTCTCCTTTTAACCGCATTTATGGGGGCGTGGGCTACGTTTTTACCGACCGGGACTATTCGGACGGGATGAAGCAAAAAGCAATCGATGCTGTTTCTAAAAAGTTTAGCGGCAGCCTGGAAGGCGAAGAAATTACGCTGGCGCGTTTTAATGCTGGCGAACTTTACAGGGTCGGACGCGATTACTTTTGGCACAATCAGGGCTTGCAGGGTGAGATAAACCGAACGCTTGCGGAAATAAAATAAAAACAGGGGGCCGCAGGGCTCCTTTTTTTTGGCCGACTTTTATCCGTTACCGGTATTGAACCGGTGAAGGGTAAATGTAATCCGTCTCGATGTCTGTACGTACTGTGATTACGAAAAAAGAGAAGTTACTCCAGTTACCCGTTCCCGGCATTGAGCCGGGGCGGGTAATTCTGCGCGCGGGCTTCGTTGCCGTCTTTAAAAAATGCAGCGCAGAGAGATAAAGCCGGACTGTGCGCTTCGTCAGTTTCAAAAAACCGTTCAGCCGCTGAATGCCTTGCGCGGAATTTTACCTGCCTTGATGGCCTTGTAATGTTTATCAATCAGCATCGCATAGTTATAGCGGTTCGTAACGGTCACCGGCAGGTTTTTCATTCCCGCGTTGTACATTCCCACCGCCAGCCACGTTGTGCCGTACTGATTGAAATTACGGCGCAGCAGCATGGCACCAATGTAAATATTCAGACACGGCTCGCTGAGAAGCTTTTCTTTGCTGAGGCCCGGGTACTCTTTCTGTAAGCGGCGCATTGTGACTGAATTAATCTGCATGAGGCCGTAATCACTGCTGCCGGGTTTTCCATCTTTAGTCCGGTTGGTATTTACAGCCGTCGGGTTATAGTGTGACTCCTGCCAGGCGATAGCGCGCAGATAGTCCGGATCGATGGAATACCATTCACCAGCTTTAATAAAACAGTCCGCATTAACGCTGGCTGAGAAAATGCCTGTCGCCAGCAGGGCTGCAGCGTGAGTGAATAAACGCATTGCGGCTCCTGGTTTGAAAAGTTCGGGGGAGATGTCAGGCTCAATAATATCATAAGAGTTAGGTTTTTACACACCACTCGCAAATTTATTTTTGCTGATTAAATTATTTAAAATCAGTGAGTTAGTTGGATATTGTAGATTATTTGAGCAGTAACGCACTTACCATCTGGTAACCTCGTGGAATCCTGAAGGTTTTTTAAAGGTTACTTAATGGTTTGTTTTAACATTATCAGTAGGTTAGAATGAGAAATCAGCCATTGGTTTCCAGATGGTTACGCCTTTTTAGGCTAGTTGTTACCTGATGGTTACCAGAAAAACTATGCCTGAAACCTTGCGCCCTGACTGGTCCGATGTGAACTTCCTCCCCGTGAATTAAGATGAAAGAGAGAAAAAATATGAATGATGAAAATTCAGCTAAGCGTAACAGGGTCAATCTTACTATCCCTTTTTCACTGCTGGAAAAGATTGATGCCCACGTTGATAAAAAGCTGGAAGACGGTGAGTCTCGCGATACTGCTAACCGATCTGCGTTTGTGATGGAAATGTTCAAGCTGGGCCTCCGTGTTTATGAAAACAAAATAAACAAAGATGCCTCTGAAAAGACCCTTGATCAGAAGCTGGAATTTATCGCTAAAAATGTGCTTGTCAGTGGCTTTATCACTGACGCTATATTTGGTATTCAGAAAGAAACAGTTGATGCCGATAAGGTCATAAAAAATGAAATGGTTCTGGACCCGGAGTGGGTGAAGGCAGTAAATGAGCGTGTTGCAGGAAAATTGCAGGAATACTTTAAATAATTATTCATCGCCTGATGCATCCCACTGGTGTATCAGGCGCATCGGTTTATCATTCTTCCTTACTGTTTGAATCAGACTCTTTCTCCCGCAGTGCTTCCAGTTCTCTCTTCTGCGCTTCACGGATATAGCGGCGCAGCGTAAGCGCGTTAATCCCATACTGCGTGTAAACCTGCTTACGGGTAATTCCGTCCCGCAGAACGGCGTTGACGGCCTGATCGCGGTCGCGTTTAGATAGCACGTTTCTGTTATCGTACTTAACGCGTTTTTCCTGAATATCGGGTAAGTCTTTCTTTTCCCGCCATGCATCTTTTACGGTTGAGACGGTTACCCCGAGAATATCGGACGTCTGCTGCAGCGTTTTTCCCTGAACACGTAAACGAACCGCATGCTCTTTTATTTCTTCCGGAACAGGTCTGTAGTCTTCGCTTGTGCCGACGTATTTTATCAGCGTTTCAGTTGTGATGTCGTATTCTGCAAGAATATGCTTCCTGAGCACGCCCTTACTTAATTTCATTTTTATCGTCTCAACGTCATCAGGCGACAGCTTTCTCTCTTGTTCACGGGGATTAATTTCTATGCCGTCACGTTCAGCTATTTTTCTGACGGCCTGGTAAATGGCCGCGCGTGATACACCGCAGGCTTTCTCTATTTCTTCCAGTGTCATCTTTGGCTCTGCGTGATACATGCCTGAAATCAGCTCCCACTGCTTCCATCGGTAATCCATCGCAGAGTGTCCCTTTCGCTGCTTTATCAGCTTGTAGACATAGGATTCAGAACACCCCTGTTCTTTGCATATATCTTTAACGCGCCAGCCGATCATGACGCGTTCCATTATTTTATCTGCGTCGGGTCCGGATTTTATTGCGACAGTCTTTTTCGGTGTGCTTTCTTTCTTTGGTGCGGGCGCAGTTTTTGCGCCGGGCAGCGCAGGCTTAATTTCAGCTTCAATTGTCTGGCCCGGTTCTATAAATATTGCCTTATCAAGGCTGTTTTTTAATTTACGGGCCTGCCACAGGTTTACGCCGGGGCACGGAAGGGGAGAAAGGAATCCTGCATTAATCATTATCCAGGCGGCGGGGTCAGGCACGTCTGAATAATCCCTTATCTGCGCAAGCGAGCGTTCAGCTGCCGCACGCAGCTGCCGTACGGAGACGCGATTCTTTATAAATGCCAGTAAAGGAATGGTGACCAGCTGGCAGACATAAAAGCGGGTTTCGCTGAGGGTGACCTCAAACCAGCCCGGGTCACGCATGTAATGCAGAAGGGCATCATTCAGCAGTTCAGTTAAGGCTGCCTCATGATTTGTCCTAAAAATCTTAGTCGCAAAGCCCGCCGGATCGGCGACATGCACAATCAAATCGGCAGTTTCACGCATGATTTCTTATTCTCATTCAATCAGTTAGGAACTTAAGTGAAATTTCTTAGCATGACGATAAGCCAAATTGATCAGTAAGATCAATAACTTAAATTGAAGTGTGCGATCCGGAAGCGTAAAAAAACGTCAGCCGGTTAAGAAACCGTAAGCATCTGTAGCAATCCCACAGATTTGTAAAGGAAGAGTAACCGGTAAGTCAGTAATTTGACTTAAGGCCATACAGGCAAAAACAAACGATAGTTCAACCGACTGATCATTATATCCCTAACTGAGGAAAAAACCTATGAAGGGCTCTCTCTCTTCGTCTTTAAACTACTGCCGCAAGGCAGGGGCGGTAGCGTGGAAGAAAATGAACAAATCTGCGCTGCTCTCAGCTCTGGCGATCCTGGCTGTTTCTGTAATGCCAGCCCACGCCCAGGACTACTTCGCAGGGGCGAAAACTGATGTTACGGATACTTTCGGCGGCAACTCAGCCGTTGTATATATCCTGTATGTGATTGAGATTGCATTCATCGCCTTCACCTACATCAAAACCAAAAACCTCGCGCTGTTCGGCAGCATCGCCGCGCTGCTGGTTTTCGTGAACGTCGCCTTCAACGTCATCCCGGCTTAACGTCTGCTTATGGATAAACGTGACCGGTATACCTATGCGGCTACGTTTTCCGAGCAGAAGCGGTTCGTGGGGCTGCCACCTGATGAGTTCTGCCTGTATGTGCCACTGGCACTGCTGGCAGTTTTTCTCAACATGTGGATTTTTGGCCCCACGCTTTTAGCCGCCGTGGTTGGAATACGTCACCTCAAGAAAGGCCGCGGTTCTCAGTATCTTCTCAACCTTGCGTACTGGTGCCTGCCCACCTCAGTGATGCGCTTCTTTATCAGCATCCTGCCTGACAGCTACAAACGGCACTGGGTCGCCTGATCCCCCTCCGGAGACAACATGGAATTAAAGCTGCGTTCGGCGGGAAACCGCAATATGGCCGTGGCTATTCTGGTGCTGCTCGTTATCACGATCCTTGCGCTCCTTCTCTGCTGGCGCATCTACGGTGATAACCGGGCGCTGATGAATCAGCTCCTTAATAACAAACAGACCATCATCGTTCCCTACGGCGCGGACACACCGTTCAGCTTCACCGGCGAGCGAGGCGACGCCCGCTACCTGCGCCTGATGGCGCTGGCGTGGCTGAACCTGCGCCTAAACATCTCCGACAAAAACGCAGAGGCCAGCCACGAAATGCTGCTGGCGGGCGCCTGCGATGGCGCGGAGAAATCACTAAAAGGCGTGCTGGCTGACGAAGCCTCGCGCGTTAAAGGCAACAGCGGCGGGTCGGTGTTCTATCCCAGAGACGTCAGCGTCTGGCCGGACAAGGGCATCGTAGACGTGACCGGAGATCTGCAGCTGAGCTACGGGCTGCACGACGGCAAGCCGGTAAAGAAGCACTACCGGCTGCGCACCGACACCCGAAACAACCGTCTCTGCTGGAGCGCTTTCCTGGAGGTTCCCGATGCGTAAATCCCTGCTAATCAGCGCCGTCGCGCTGCTGACGGCGTTCGGCGCCCGCGCTGAACAGCTGACGCTTAATCCTGGCGCCCGCGTCAATGCGGCGGTAAGTAACACCAATCCGAACTACCTGCGCGTGAACGATGACCGCATCCTCAGCGTACAGGCGGCGCAGGGCGTGCTGAGCGCCAAATCCCCGACGCCGGAAGGCGCGGTTGTGTTTTCCACCGTGACCGACAAGCCGTTCACCATGTTTGTGCAGACCGCGTCCGGGTTTGCCTTCTCAGTGCAGGCGACGCCGGGCAAGCGCGCAGGCCTGAGCCTGACGGTAGATAACCGCGAGGTGAAGGGCACGGAGGAGGCGCGGGAGTACGAGCAGAAGCAGGACACCTACAGCGCGCTTATCAGCGGCCTGGTGGGAAGGTTTATCACCAACCGCAAGCCGGCAGGCTACGTGCTGAGTAAAAACACCGACGTGCCGGTGAGCGAGTCGGTGAAAAGCGCGTTTGCGCTGCGCCCGGTGACCGCCTGGCAGGGCGACCGGGTACGCATCGTGCGCACGGACATCACCAGCCTCTCCTCGCAGCGCATTCGACTGAGCGAGCGCTACTTTTGGAGTCCGGGCGTGATGGCGGTGGCGTTTCACCCGCAGCTTGACGTGCTGGAGCCGGGGGCAAAGGTTTCGGTCGTGACGGTATTCCGTACGAAAGGAGGCCCGGATGAACCTTAACAGCCTGGTCCGCAGCAAACAGCGCAGGCTGTTTGGCATCATCCTCGCCGCCGCTGTCGTCGTCATCGGCGGCCTGTACCTTGCGAACCGGGGCGCAGCCGGAAAGAGCGGGGGGCATGAAAGCAAACCGGATCGTGCCACCGCCGAGCCGGATCTGACCGGCGGGGGTGTGGTCAACGCTTTTGACGGCTCCGGGCAGGGCTCGCTGCTGGTGAGCGCGCAGAACCGGGAGAAAGAGGCGCGGGAACAGCTTTCCTCCATGCAGAAAGACTTCAAGTCGCTGAAAGACCAGATGTCCGATGTGATGAACAACAACAAGTCGCTGCAGCAGAACGTCAGCGACCTGATGGATCAGCTGAAAAATCAGCAGAACCAGCCAAAAGCGCCCCCCGCCGGACAACAGGCACAGCAGGGCGCGCAACAGGGGGCACAGCAGGGTGCCGGTTATACGCCGCCGCGTACGGAATACACCTTTGCACCTGCGCCGGTGCAGACCGGTCAGATCGATAACCAGACGTTTGACTACTCGCAGTTTGAGCCCAAAGCGAAAGACACCTCGTTCTGGGTTCCGACCGGCACGTTCTCTGATGCCATCGTGATAGAGGGGGCCGACGCCAACGCCTCGGTGCGCGGTGAGAACAACCTGGTGCCGATGCAGTTCAAGCTCAAGGGCCGGGCGCACATGCCGGGTAACAACAAAATGGGGCTGCTGGATAACTGCTTCGTGACGGCAGCGGCCTACGGCGACATCTCCAGCGAGCGCGCCATCGTTCAGCTGCAGCGCCTCTCCTGCATCATCGACGGCAAGCACGTCGATCAGGCAGTGAAGGGGCACGTTGCCTTCTACGGCAAGAACGGCATTAAGGGCGTGCCGGTGATGCGCAACGGCAAGATTCTGGGGCTGGCCTTCACCGCAGGGGCGTTGGGCGGTCTCGGTCAGAGCGCCTCGCAGGTAGGCCAGACGGTCACCGGCATCGGCGCAACCAGCACGGTCAGCGGCGGAGATGTGGCGCGCGGCGCTGTGGGCGGTGGCGTGGGCAAGGCGGCGGACAAGCTTGCCGACTACTACATCGAGCGGGCCGAGCAGTATCACCCGATTATCCCGATTGGTGCGGCGAACCGCGTAGAGGTGGTGTTTATCGAAGGCTTCCGCGCGAAGTTCATTGAGGATGAAGAAGCCGCGAAGCTTGCGAAAGAGCAGCAGCGTTCAGGCGGGCAGCAGCAGGATACACAGACCCGCGAGCAGGGCAACAGCGGCCTGCCGCCGGATCTCGTGGGCAAGCTCGGCGACGCGACCCGCCTCAACATGAATGACTTCGTGACCCCGACCAGTGGCGGGCAGGCGAAGAGCATGACTCCACAGGGCGTGGCGCAATGACGGCTGAAAAAATCCGGCTTCGTCACGCAGAGCACTGCGGCTGGATGGTTTTTACCGAACGGACGGTGAACTGCTTCGGGCGTGAGGCCGACGCGCGCATCCCGGGCCTGCAGGCGCTGGGGTTCGGGGTGAAGAAGCTCTACTGCAAGCCCGGCCTCATCCCGGACGACGGCTACGTCGCCCTGTTCGGGGAGACGCTGCGCCGCCTGCTGGAGGTCGCTCCCGGCGATGCTTTTGCCATGAGCATGCTCTCACGGCTCGGGACCAGCGGCAAAAACGGCGACCTCTTTATCGACTTTACCGAAATCGACGCGCTGTCATCCGGTAGCGCCGGCGGAGAACATCATGAATAACTCGACAGATGTAAGCACTACACAGCCTGCTGATGACCAGTCTCCTGCTGGTCATTTTCTGATAACGGGCAAAACCGGGGCGGGAAAATCCGCGCTGGCCATGACACTCATGAAAGACATTCTCAACCAAAACGCAGACGGAGAGCACCATGACTAAAGCTCACTCTTTTATCATCAGCGCGCTGGCCGTCATGTTGAGCGGCTGCGCGGGCATGAACGGCGACTTTGAGTTCGACAAGCCGGCAAAGGATTCCGGCGTCTGGATGTCGCAGGCCGACGATATGTCCGCCGGCAGCAGCGGTAACGCGCCGGCAGCGGCTTCACCGAACGGATTTACCGGCGCAGGCATTCGGCTGGACGACTACCGCCTGATTGATACCGGCACCATCCGCCTGGACCCGCAGACCGATGCGCAGGCGCGGCGCAGCGGCCTGAGCGACGGCATCCCGGTGCGCGTGGCGTCATCCGGCGAGGTCCGCCCGTTCACCCGAGAAAACGGCGTGCTGCGCACCGACACGCGGCAGACCGCGTACTGCAGCGCGGCGCACTGCTTCCCGGAACCTGCTGCCGCGTTCCGCCGTCCTGACGGCGTGGCGCGCATCTGGATAGCGCCTTACGTCTCCCCCGACAACAACGTCCACATGGGCGAGGTCATCTACAGCGTCTCCAGTCACGGCGACTGGAGCGGCATTCTGATGTGAGGTCCGCATGAAATTTCTGAAAGGCTTCCGCTTTGACCCGCTAAACGTGGTGGAAACGGTGGCGGGCATTCTGGGCGAGCGGGACACCACGAACGAGACGCGCCAGAAGCTGCAGGACATGGATTACCCGCACATTCGCGACCTGCTGCCCTACAAGGATTATGACTCTGAAAGTCAGATCTGGGTTAACAAGGAGTCGGTGGGATTCGTGGTGGAGAGCCAGCCGCTGATTGGCGCCAACGAGAAGCTGGCCGAAAGTCTGGAGTATTTGCTACGCGACGTCTCCCCTCGCGACGTTCCGCTTCAGGTGATGCTGGTTTCTTCCCGGGCGGTGAAAGAGCAAGTCGAGCAGGGGCTGAAAAACTTCGCCTGGAAGGGGCACCGGGCGGACGAATGCAACGATGTGACCGCGCGCTTCTTCCTGAACGGTGCGCGTTTCACCTACAACAACGGCCTGGACCATCCGCTGACCCTGCGCGACTACCGCCTGTTCTTTATCTGGGCCATGCCGGTGAAGCACCTGAGCGAAACCGACATGATCCGCGTGCGCGACGTGCGACGTAACCTGCTGAACGCACTCAACGCCGCTGACTTGTGGTCCACTGCCATCGGCGTGAGCGAGTTCAGCAGCGTGCTGCGCGAGTTCTTCAATCACGACCCGGCGCGGCTTGAGCGCTACGACAGCGAGTACGATCCGGCGGCCGACCTCAGCACGCAGTTTGTGGACCGCACCACGTCCTGGCGGGTGAAACCCTCGCACATCCGGATTGAGGGCAGCGACGCGAAGAATAAGCCGTTTGCTGCGCGCATGGTAAACCTGAACCTCGACCGCAACCCGCAGGAGCACTTTCTGTGGCAGAACGGCAACATCATTCAGGACCTGATGTCCCCGACCAACGGCATTCCCTGCCCGTTTATCTGCACGATGGTGCTGACCACCGAAGAACAGATGAAAAGCCAGGGGGAGGCAAACAGCCGCTTCCTGTCGCTGGACTCGCGCGTGAACACCAGTTACGCCAAGTACATTCCGTCAACGACGCGCCAGCACGCAGAGTGGAAAGATGCCCGCGCGCGGCTGCTGTCGAATCAGACGTCGCTCACGAGCTACTTCTACGGCATCACGCTGTTCTGCCCGGACGACGATGACCTGACTTCTCGCTACACCGAAAAGACGCGCAACGCCTTCGCAGCGCAGGGGCTGCGCTTCGTGCGCGCTGACTTTATGCAGCTGCGCAACCTGCTGGCCACGCTGCCGTTTGCGATGGTGAATAAAAAGCTGCGTGACGACTGCCGCAAGACCGGCGGCATTCAGCGCTCGGAGTCGTTTCACGCGGTGAACCTGATGCCGGTCATCGGCGACAACAAGCTGTGCGCCTCGGGCATTCTTATTCCGAGCTACCGCAACCAGGTCGCGTTTATCGATGTGTTTGACGAGAGCCTGCCGAATACCAACTTCAACTGGTTTATGTCCGGCACATCCGGCGCGGGCAAGTCGGTACTGGCGAACTCGATAGCGCGATCGGTGCTGGACAAGGGCGGGACGGTGGCGGTGCAGGACATCGGGGACTCCTACAAGGCGGCGTGCAGCAGCCTCGGCGGCACTTACATTAACGGTGATTCCCTGCGCTTCAACCCGTTTGCGAACGTCACGGACATTACGCTCGCCGCCGAGCGCATCCGCGATCAGCTGTGCATTCTGGCGAGCCCCAACGGCCTGCTGGACGAGGTGCACGAGTCCATGATCCTGGAGGCCATCACCGAATCGTGGCCGACCTATGAGCAGGACATGCGTATTGACCACGTCATTGACTACCTGAAGAAGAGGCAGGCCGCCATTAGCCGCGAACACTCCTCACTGATTGGCGGGCGCATTGACGAAATCACGACCCTGCTCGGCAAGTACAGCACGAAAGGGATCTACGGCCGGTTCTTTAATTCGTCCGAGCCGACCCTGAAGCCTGATCTGCAGTTTGTGGTCACCGAACTGGGCGACCTGCGCAAGCAGCAGGACCTGCTGTCTGCGGTGCTGTTCAGCATCATGATCTGGAACGAGAACATGATGTACACCACGCCCCGCAGCATGCGAAAGATGAACATCATTGACGAGGGCTGGAAGCTGCTCGGCGGCTCCAGCACCAAAATCAAGGACTTCATTGAGGAGGGCTACCGCACCGCCCGCCGTCATAACGGCTCTTACGGCACGGTGACCCAGGCGATACGCGATAAAAACCTGTCCACGGCGGCGCTCGCGGCCTACGACAACAGCTCGTTCAAGTTCACCTGTATGCAGGACGCCAAGTCGTTTACCACCTTCCAGAAGGAGGAGCCGCACGCGTTCAACGAGCTGGAGTGGGAGATGATCAGGAAGTTCCCGCCGGCGAAAAAGGCGCGTTACAGCTCGTTCCTGCTGAGCGTGGGTGAGTTTTCCAGTTTCCACCGACTCATTCTCGATCCGCTGAGCGACGGGCTTTTTTCCTCCAAAGGCGAGGACTTTACCTACCGCGAGAAACGTCTGCGCGAGGGCGCGGACATCAAGGACATCCTGTTTGAGATGGCCGATAACGATGCGCACAAGCGCGACATCATCCACATGCTGCGGGAGATGCAACTTTGAATACAAAACACCTTGTGGCGGGCTGCGGCCTGTCGGTTGCGCTGAGCGTGGGCGCGTGTGCGGCCGCATGGTTCCTCTGGCTGAAGCCGCCGATGCTGGTCACCTTTGACATGAAGGGCACGACCAATGCGCTTATCCGGCAGACCGCGAAGCTTGACCTGAACGACGATCAGCGTAAGGCGCTGCTGACCCGCTTTGACCGCAGCGTCACCACCGCTACGGCAGAATATGCCAGCGAACACGGTACGGCCATTCTGGTGAGCCCCGCTGTAGTCACCGGCCTGCCGGACGCCACGCCGGAGATTCAGGCGCGGCTCGCTGAACTGATGAAGGCCGGTAACCCGCAGCAGTAACCCTGTCCGATCACCCCAACCGGAAGTTTCCCGATGACACATGCAACTCCGCTGGCGCGCCTGGCCGCCGGCGCGCTGCTCGCCACGCTCAGCCTGCAGGCGTGCGCGGCTGAGCTGGGCACGTACGGCGATACCTGGGACATCCGCGAGCGCAACCTGATCGCGGTCCTGAAAGACAACCTGAAGCAGCACTTTGACGGCCGGTCGCAGGCCGACATTGAGCGGGAAATGCAGAAAAAGGCCGAAGACGAGGCGATGCGCCCGCCGCCGGTGGCCGGACTCACTACTGCGCGCGAGACGCACAGCCGCCTGTTTGATCCGTCGTTCACGGTTCAGCGCGACATTGCTGACCAGAACGGCGTGGTGTTCGCGCATAAAGGCGAGGTGGTAAATCCGTTTGACGTCATTCCGGTGTTTGACGAAACGCTGTACTTCATCGACGCCGACGACGACCGGCAGATTGCCTGGATGAAGCAGCAGGTGCCGCACACCACAACGTCCCGCGTCATCCTGGTCAACGGTAACGTGCGCGACAGCGCAGAGGCCCTCGGCAGCCGGGTCTACTTCGACCAGACCGGCAACATCACGAAAAAGTTCGGCATCACGCAGGTGCCTGCGGAGGTAAAACAGGCGCCCGGACAAAAACTCTTCCTTATTACTGAATTCGGTCTTCCCGACCGCTAACGGAGCCACACATGAAAAAGCACATCCTCGCCGCCGTCATGACGCTGAGCCTGACGGGCTACGCCACCGCAGACACGACCGGAGCCGCAACAGCTGGCGCTGCGGGCGCGTTCAGCGATGCGCAGAAGCAGCAGATTGGTGAAGTCGCGGCGGACTACCTGCGGGCGCACCCGGAAATCCTGATCGAGATGAGCCAGAAGCTGCAGGCGCAGTCGCAGGAGAAACAAATGGCCTCCGCCGCCGGCGCAGCGCTGAAGGAGCAGGACGCGCTGCTGAACGATCCAGCCTCACCGGTGCTGCACCCGAAGGGCGACGTCGCGGTCATCCAGTTCTTTGACTACCAGTGCATCTTCTGCGCGAAGGTCGCCCCGACCGTGGAGCAGTTCATCAGCCAGAATCCGAACGTGCGCTTCATCTATAAGGAATGGCCAATCTTCGGCAGCCGCTGGCCCGCGTCGGTACAGGCGGCGAAAGTTGGCCTGTCTGTGTACAGGAAAGGCGGCGCAGAGGCGTATCACCGTTACCACGCCGCGCTCTACGAGACCGGCCACAACGAAGGGAAGCTGCTGGATGAAGACATCCGCCAGGCGGCGGTGAAGGCGGGCGTGACCACGACGCCGAAAGAAGAGGTCGAGGCAATGGGCGCGGCGCTGGAGAAAAACAATCAGCTGGCCCGCAGCCTCGGCATTCAGGGCACGCCCGCCTTCTTCGTCATGCCGGTGACGGGTGCAACCGCTGAGAACGTCAGCGTGATCCCGGGTGCGACAACTCTGCAGGGGCTACAGGCTGCAGTAGAAAAAGCGCGCGGCGGCGTGAAGAAAGGAGGCTGATATGGCCTGGCGCACGGTTTTACTGGCGCTCGCGGTGTGGGTCTGCCAGCCGGCGCTTGCCGCTGACAACGGCAAGACATCCCTGACCTGCGAGGGGCGCTGGGTTAACCCCATCACCGACGTGTGCTGGGAGTGCCTGTTCCCGATGAGCATTGGCAGCGTGCAGGTGTCGGCCGGATCGCTGCCGGATACCGAAAACCCGTCATCGCCCATTCAGTTCTGCCCGGCGCCGCCGCCCATTTTTGAGCGCCCGGGCATCGCGATTGGCTTCTGGGAGCCGTTTGCGATGACTGACGTGACGCGCTCGCCCGGCTGCATGGTGAACATGGGCGGCTTCAACATCAACATCCCGAACACCGGCACCGGCACCGGCACGAAAACGGCGAACGAGCACCCGGGCACCTTCTATCACGTCCACTGGTACAAGTATCCGCTGATCTCCTGGCTCAACATTATTACCTCGGAGATGTGCATGCAGGGCGGGGAGTATGACATCGGCTACCTGTCGGAGCTGGACCCCACCTGGCAGAACGACAACCTGGCGCTGTTCCTGAACCCGGAGGTGATGCTGTTTGCGAACCCGGTGGCGCAGATGGCCTGCGCGGCGGACGCGGTGGCGGCGGGCGTGAGCAAACCGATTGATGCGCTGTTCTGGTGCGCGGGCTCGCACGGCTCGATGTACCCGTTCACGGGCAACATCGTGAACGAGTCGAGCGGGCTCAACAGCGGGGCGCTGCTCTCCGAGCGTATGGACTTCAAGCTGCACCGCGAAGGGCTCATCCTGGATACCGTGCCGCAGAACACTGCCGTCTGCTACGAGTATCCGTCCGCAATCATGCCGAAAAGTCGCTACCGCTATCAGATGGTGAACACCATCCCGGACGTGGCGTCCTGTCATCCCTTCGGGCGCAACGTGATGCTGTGGCAGACCGGTAAGGAAATGCCCACTACCAAAAAGAACTATGGCTATCTCATCTGGAAAAAGCGCAACTGCGTTGTGCTTTAAGCGAGGACACATGAGGAAAACACGCAACACGCTGCTGATTGCCGCCGGGCTGACGGCGGCGATGGCCGCGCAGGCGGAGGACGCGCCGCAGGGCACGCAGGTCGGCAGTACGGAAAACGAGACGGCCTATTTCCTGTCCGCGTCAGTACCCGAAAAGGAGATGGCCATTCTGATGAAGGCGGCCGAAGCCCGGGACATTCCGGTCTATTTCCGGGGGCTGGTCGGCGACAGCATGGAGCAGACCGCGAAGTACATGATGTACATGGTCAGCACCTATAAGGTGCGCGGCGTGCAGATAGATCCGGTGCGCTTTGAGCGCTACGGCGTGAAGCAGGTGCCGGCGCTGGTGAAGAAGTGTGGCGACCACTTCGACATCGTGTACGGCAACGTCGCGCTGAATCAGGCGCTGAGCATGATCGAGACGCGCGGCGACTGCCGCAAAAAGCCCTGACCGACCCCGCTGCCCGCTGCGGCGGGCTTTCTTAACCTTTCCGGAACCTCTTATGAAAAAAGCCACTCGCTCCCTGCTGCAGGGGCTGCTGCTGACCTGCCTGTCGGCCAGCGTTCTGGCGGCGTCGATGGACGCTTCCAACCAGGAAGGCATTAACGCCGGTAAATCCGCAGACGGCACGACCAGCGCCGATCCGAACGGCTACTTCGACAACTACAGCTCAGACGCGCCGCAGCGCGGCTACTACAGCGGACCGACCCAGACGTCATCGAACATTGACGTGAAAGGGCAGACGGAGCTGAGCGAGTCTGATTTAGGCCAGACCGCGCGCGAATCCTACGTGAATAACCCGGCGGACAAGCTCAGCTACGACTCTGACATGATGAAGTACAGCGACGAGATCCGTGAAAACGCCAACGCCATCACCGGCGTGAACGGCAGCCAGTGCGTGGCGCAGGAGCTGAACAAAACCACCTACACCACACACAGCTGTGAAATGGCCACTCCGCTAACTCAATCTTGCACGCGCAAGGCCACCATCGTGACGACCGGATCGTATGAGGAGTACAGCACGCAGCTGGTTCTAAATGCCGGCAGCTCGACGGCGGTGCCGGTTGATAACTTCTGGATACGTTATGACTTCACGGTTCCTGAAGACGGTACTATCAGCAGCGGGGTCTGGGCGTATGAATACCCGCGAGCACCCTCGTATCACGGGGAGTCGGGCAATCGCCTCTGGTACTACATTCAGGCGTTTGGCACGACGGTGAAGGCCAAGCCGAACCGGAACGGGGATTTTGGTATCGCGACGCAGAAAGTGACGAAAGGGCAGACGGTTTCTCTGTTTGTGCTTTACGACACTGACGGCAACAAAGGCAGCGCGCGGGACGGGCTGATCAGAACGATTGCTAACGGCACCAACGTTTTTCGCGTGACGCTGCCGATGCAGGCAGTACGCGACACGGTCACGGCGGGCATCGAATGGACTAACAGCTGCCCGGCAGACATGGGCGACGCGGTGAAGATGAGCGAGGTCTGCAGCGACCCGGGCGGCACCCGCTCGGTGACAGTCGGCGGCAAGGCCTACAGCCTCTACAGCGACTGCTGGGGCTACACCACCCAGTGGAACGTGTTCGAAGACGACACCAACACCTGTCAGGCGTACATCGACGATCCGAACTGCAGCGAAGGCACGCGCACCTGCACCCAGAAAATTGGCAACCTCTGCGTTTACAGCAAGCTGACCTACCAGTGTGCGCACACCGTGAAAAGCACCGGCTACGTGTGTGGCTCGGAGTTCTACTGCTCGGACGGCAGCTGCTCGGCGATGCAGGCGGGCCAGAACCAGAACTTTGAAATGGCGGTATCGCAGCTGGCCGCGCTCGCGGCCGCGGGCAAGGACTTCGCGGGCATGGACCCGAACCAGGTGACGGCGTTTACGGGTAAGGCAATGGCCTGCCGCAAAAGCGCGGCGGGCTTCAGCAACTGCTGCAAAAGCGGCGGCTGGGGGCAGAGCGCGGGGCTTGCGCACTGCAACACTGAGGAAAAAGAGATCGGCACCGGCAAGGAGAAAAAGCTGGTCGTGAAGGTCGGGTCATACTGCTCGAAAAAGGTGCTCGGGGTCTGCCTGCAGCAGAAAGAGGGCTATTGCGTGTTCGACAGCAAGCTTGCCCGCATCGTGCAGGAACAGGGGCGGCGCGACCAGCTGGGCATCAGCTTCGGCTCGGGTGAAAGCCCGGACTGCAGGGGAATAAAGGTCGCCGAGCTGCAGGGCATTAAGTTCGATCACATTGACTTCAGCGACTTCTACGACGACCTGAACAGCAACATCAAACTGCCCGACCAGGACGCGCTGAACCAGCGCATCACCTCCGACATCCAGAACAGCCTCAAATCAGGAGATTAAGCGTGAGAAAATTCATCGGCCTCGCGCTGCTGCTGGCGTTATCGCCGCTGCACGCGGCAGAGGAAAAAAAGCTCGACGGCTACAACTATGACCCGGCGGTCGGCTGGTACTGGTACAACGAGCCGGTAAAAAAGGACGAAGAAGAACAGCCGGCGCCGACGCCCGCCGCGCCGCAGGAGACGCCCACGCAGAAGATGAAACGCCTGCAGGCGTTTCGCGACAACCTGATGAACGAGGCGATGCTGCATCCCTCCACCGAAAACATCCGGCGCTACAAAATCGTGCAGGACTGGATGGTCAATCAGGCCAGCATGTTCGCCTCGCGCTGGGAGAAAGTGCTGCTGGACAACCCGGAGCTGGACTACAGCCTGAAACACCCGTTCTACAACGGCACCGCCAACATCCAGTACACCGAGCAGCGCCAGAAGCAGCAGGCGGCTATCCGCTACGTGAACCAGCGCTATGGCGTGTTCTTCTTCTATCGAGGCAACGAGCCGCTGGATAACCGGCTGGGCGGGGTGGTGAAGGAATTCAGCGAGCAGTACGGTCTGACCGTTATTCCGGTGACCGTGGACGGACGCGCCAGCCCGGACCTGCCGGACACCCGGCAGAACGCCGGGCAGGCGGAGAAGATGAAGATAGAACACTTCCCGGCCATCTACCTGGTCGAGCCGCGCACGAAGAAATACCAGCCGCTGGCCTACGGCTTTATCACCCAGGACGACCTGGCGCGCCGCATGCTCAACATCGTTACCGACTTCCAGCCCGAGGATTAACCATGATTTCAAAACTTTTTGCCGTACTGCTGATGCTTGCGCCGGTGCTGGCCACGGCCAGCACGATTGACGACATTGCCCGCCTGGAGCAGGCGAAAGCGGGTGCAGACGCGCCCGCTGAACAGGAAAGTGAGCCGGCACAGCGTTCACCTGCTGCAGACGCGCAGCCGGCTCCCGCGAAACCCGTCTGGTATCACCTGAGCGACGGTCGCCGCGTGGACGTGGGCCACTGGCAGATCGTGCACTTTGTCCGCTCCGACTGCCCGTATTGCCACCGCTTCAATCCGACCCTGAAGTCGGTGTCCGAGCAGACCGGCATCGGGGTGTTCGTCTACAGCTTTGACGGCAAGGGCGACGCGGTGTTCCCGAAGGTCATGCCGGTGAACGACGGCATCCTGAAGGACTTCTTCGCGGAGCTGCCGCAGGCGACCCCCACCGACTTCATTATCAACACGCAGTCGCTGGTGACGATCCCGCTGTCGCAGGGGGAAATGAGTGAGGAGGCGCTGAAGCAGCGCCTGGATGAGTCGTTTGCGCTGGCCGTTCGCCTGGGGGTGCTGTGATGAACAAATTTGCGTTAAGTGCCGCTCTGGCGTCTGGCTTTTTACTGTCCGCGCCGGCCTTTGCGGACGTGCAGAACGACATCAATAAGTTCTTTAACGACATGGGCGGCGGCGGCGGTAACTACACGCAGGCGGCCGCCTGGCAGGGGCAGTCGGCGGGCTACCTGACCGGCGGCAACCTGTTTATCCGCACGCCAGTGCGTAACATCCAGCTGATTTCGGTGACGCTCCCGGACATCAAGTCGGGCTGCGGCGGCATCGACGCCTATCTGGGCTCGTTCAGCTTCATCAACAGCGACAGCATCAAAATCATGGGCAAGCAGATCCTGAGCAACGCCGCCGGCTACGCTTTTGACCTCGGGCTCGAAACCATCTGCCCGCAGTGCAAGGCGGTCAAAGACTACCTGCAGAAGCTTGCGGCGGACACCAACAACATGAATATCTCCACCTGCCAGGCCGCGCAGTCCATTGTCGGCGGCCTGTGGCCAAAAACGCAGGCGGCCAGCTCGCAGATTTGCCAGGACCTCGGCACCAAACATGATGTGTTCTCCGACTGGGCGGCGTCCCGTCAGGGGTGCGGCGTGGGCGGGGAGACGAACAGCGTGTTCAGCAAGGCGACCGACGAGGAGAAGAAGCGCATCCCGCGCAACCGCAACCTGACGTGGGACACGTTCACGAAGCTCAACCAGTTTTTCAGCAACGATCGCGCGCTGAAGGAGTTCATTATGTCGATGGTCGGCACGGTAATTTACGATGCGAACGGCAACCCGACGTTCCTGCAGCCGCGCGGGGGCAGCGAGTCGATGTTCAATACGCTCCTGAACGGCGGTACCGAAAAAATTTACCGCTGCAACGACAACAACACCTGTCTGTCACCCACCATTGCAAACCTGACCCTGTCTGAAGACGAGGGCATGACCGGCCGGGTGCGTGACATGCTTAACGACATCTTTGACAAAAGCCGCACCGACACGGCTCTTAACGATAACGAAAAGGCGCTTATCAGCAGCACCCGCGTGCGTATCCTGCGCTACACCATTGACTCTGCGTCGGTGGGCATGGATCAGAGCGTGGTCAGCAGCCTGGCGGAGTACATCGCGGCCGATATGGTGATGTCCTACATCAACGGGCTGATTGACGTGGCCGCGAGCGGCGCGGCGGGCTCGCTTGATACCGAAGAAGAGAACAAGCACTTTCGCGAGAACCTGCGTCAGGTGCGCAACGAGCTGAGCCAGCGCGTCGCGCGCATTCAGGTGCAGCAGAACGGGCTGGCGGAGTACGACCGCAGCCTGTCCGAAACGCGCCAGCAGCTCTCTTCATCCGTTTCCGACAGCGTGCTGTCGAACTATCAGTTCGGGGGGTAAGCATGGCGCTTGATATCTGGGTGGTCAGCTCCGGCGGCATGATCACGATGGGCCTGAACGCGGTGGCGACCGTGATGGAGAACGGCGGCTGGAAAAGCACGATCTGGGTGGCGGAGATGCTGGGCATCGCCTTCTGCGTGATGACCTACCTGCGTACGCACAATATGACGGCGATGTTCGGATGGGGGCTGACGTTCGTGCTGGTCACCGCGCTACTGCTGACGCCAAAGGTCACGGTGGTGGTCAACGACCTGACCGCCCCGGACACCATCGGGCGCGTGGATAACGTGCCGGTGGGGCTGGCCATGCCGCTGTACCTGGCGACAGGCGTGGGCTACACGCTCACGACCACCTACGAAGACATTTTTCACTTTCCGGACGAGCGGTCCTACACCAAAACCGGCATGCTGTTCGCGAGCAAGTTGCTGCAGGACAGCTTCACCATCGACAGCCGCAATCCGGTGCTGGCCTACAACATGGGGGAATACGCGAAAAACTGCGTGGTGCCGGACATCATGCTGAACCACAAGTACAGCATGCAGGATGTGATGGAGTCCGAGGACGTGCAGGCGCAGATCTTCAGCAACCCGAGCCCGCTGCGCGCCATCTACTGGCGGGACGCTACGGGCACGATGTTTATGGTCTGCCGGGACGCCGCGCCGCGCCTGAAAAACCTGCTGTCAGCGGAGAGCAACAACACAGGCAGCACGTTTATGGCCCACGCGGTCCGCATGCTGCCGGGCAACAATGCGCCGCAGACGGTGTACGCCGAGCAGCTGGCCGGGTCCTATGAATATTTCCTCGGCAGCAGCAAGTCGGCGCAGAGCATTATGATGCAGAACATCGCCGTCGCGGGCCTGCGTCGTGGGCTGAACAGCTATGTGAAGGGGATGAATGACACTGCCTCAATGGTGGACATCGCGTCCGAGCAGTCGCTGATGAAGCTGCGACTTTCGCACGCGGTCAGCTACACCATTGCGACGGAGGTGCTGCCGCAGCTGCACACGGTGCTGCTGCTGTTCTGCATCTGCATCTTCCCGGTAATGGTGTTGGCGCTGTACGTGCGGGAAATTGCCTGGGCCGTTATCAAAAGTTACCTGAACTTTATGGGCAGCCTGATGCTGTGGCCGGTGATGTTCGCCATCTTCAACTTCGCGGTGAACTACAGCACGCAGAACAGCTTTCACGCGACGGGCCCGACGCTCTCGAACATGAACCGCCTGATGGAAACCAGCACCACCACGGCAGGCATCGCCGGCTGGCTGATGCTTTCCATTCCGTTTCTGGCATTTCGTCTGTTCACCGGCCTCGGTCAGGGCTTTGCGAGCCTCAGCTCCAGCCTCGGCAGCGCGCTCAGTAGCGCGTCTGCAGCAGACTCCGGCGCGGTGGCGTCGGGCAACATGAGCGTGGGTAACGTGCAGCTGGACAACATCAACGGGCACAAAACGGACATGAACCGCGCTTATCGTGAGGGCAATACTTCTATGCAGCTGGGTAACAGTGCCATGCGCACCGTGACGCAGGACGGGCAGACGGTGTATGACGCCTCCGGCGCAACCAGCCGGCTGCCGGTGGATCTGCACCTTGACCGCAATCTTGCAAGCGCCGCGCAGCGCTCGGTACGCGACAGCATGGCGCAGACCGAAATGGCAGCGCAGGGCTACAACCACTCAGTGCAGGAAACCGGCTCGCAGCTCAAACAGTTCCATGAGCAGTTCGGCAACAGCGATTCGAAAACGCTGTCAGCCTCAACCGGCATGAGCATCACTGACGCGGAGCGCGTGAACAAAATGCAGAACGTGGCGCAGGACTACGCGACCCGCAACCATATCAGCCTGAATGAGGCATATTCGGAGCTTGAAGATAAATCCCGCAGCGCGTCAGTAAACACCGGAGCAAGAACACAAGCTGGTATTGATTCGAGCAAATCACTCTGGGGTAAAGCAGGCGAGTGGGTAACAGGTGCTTCGGTCAAAGGCGATGTTCATGGCGGTACAGAATTGACAGGAAGAACTGGTTCAACATCACAAACTTCGGAGGGAGGACAAAGTGGAAGTGATAATTCGCAAACTATCTCCGCTCGTGAGTCGCAGGACTTCAGCCAGGGCATGGACGTGTTGCGGAACTACAGCACAACCTATAATGGGCAACACGTTGACAACAACGCATCTGGCCTGATGAATCAGATCTCTTCTGGTATCACTACGTCTGACAGTAGGTATGCACAGTTTACGGCCAGCCAGGCGCATACGCATGAGATGCAGAAAATGGCTTCTGAAACGGAAACGCTCAGCGCTGGCGCACGTGATAACTACACGCAGCAGTTTGTGGAATGGGCTCAGAGGCGTGCACCGGGAAATGCAGAAACCATTCTTACCAACACGTCTGATGAAGGTGTTCAGAAGCAGCGTGACGGGCTTGTTCAGGAGTTCTTTGCAGAGAAGCTGCAGGGGCGTATTGATGGAAATTATGAACGGAATGCTGGGAGTACGGGTGAAGGTATGAGCGCTCCGGCAAACATTGCAGGCGCTCAGTTTGGAGGCGCATATAACAATGCGAATCAGAGTATCGAAGCCGGTGTCGCCAGAAACAACATACGCACTGACGTCATCAATGACGTTGAGCAACAACAGGGTGTGGTTAAAAATAAAGCGATTGAAGCCAACGATGCTATAGGAAAAGCGAAAGGCGAAACAGATAGCGGTGTAGCGTCGCGTATGGGAGAGTATACAAACAGTGCAAATGACTTTTCTGAAAATAAGCGGGCCGCCGACAAGCAACAGGATGATTTATTAGTTAACCCGCTTAAAAACCATACGCATAAAGATTACAAAGGGAATGGTAAGGAGTAATTAATATGATGACATATACACAAATTGAAAAGGATGCCAAAGAAATAATCAGCGTTATAGGGACTACTGAAAGAGAAATACCAAGTTTTTTTGGTATGTTCAGTAAGGTTAAATATCACCTTTTTGCTTATTGCGCTTTCGGTGCGTTGAGTTTCTTTACGCTTCCCCAACCGAAGAGCATCGGTTTATGGCTTTTCTTTGTGGCTTTCGGCATGTTCCATTGGCTTGTTATTCTCTCGCTCACCTCATCGTACGTAAATCTGTTCAACATGATTGGGGAAGAGAAGCTTAAAAGTTTAGAGCTAGCAAGGGTGATATCAGGTAAGGTCAGGGCCTATGGAGTAGTTTGGTTCGCTGCTATAGTGGTTTTCGGGTTGAGCAGTGTCCTTACTGAGTGGAGCATCCTGCCTCTTGTCATGGGTAATTTTATCGCAACATTTTTACTATTCATCGTATTCAATATGGATATATCAAGGTATCAGGTATCCACTATAATTGGAGCGGTAAAAGCCGTAAGAAAGAAATAATTTAATAATATCCTTTTATATAAATGCACTTGCCTGATTAAATTCAGGTGGGTGCTTATACTTATTGCTACCTGACAAAATAGAGGTAAATGTGATAATACACTTAACCCCTTCATTCTTTTTAAATTACTCCGATGTTTCTGTTGATTTAATCGATGTGGAAATTCCTGAGTTAGGCCTGAATCTGCAAAATGAAAAAGATATAACTGTTCGGTTCCCTGCGCCCAATAAACGGCTGCATTATGTCTGCCGTAAAAAGGGGCGCAAAGCCGTTTACGGCATTCTGCTGAATACGGATAAAAACGTAACGGACATTACCGTCATAACACGCTGGGCCGTACAGGGTGACGTTTCTACGCACCGTGTACACATGCACATCGTGGGTGCTGACGATGCGGCTACTGATGTTATTCACCTCTGGAGCGGGGTTTTTAATACCCCCTTCAGGGATAAATCACCGGACCTGACTAAAAACTGGATTCCAGCGTCGTGTCAGCCGCGCCTGAGCGTCTGCGCCGGCGACAGGCCGTCCGAGCGCGAGCCGGCGATCTGGCGACTTGCGGACGCGGCCGGGATTATCCGTCAGCAGACGGAATACTTCACCGCCGCCACCGTAGAGCCCGAACGCCTGCTGACGCCTGTTCGTAGCAATGACCGGCTGCCGGCGCTGGAAGACGCGTTTGACTGCAATGTGCGGGAATATGCGGACACGCTGCGCGTGCTTTATGCCTATCCGGGCGTGACCGTCTGTCCGGTAACGGAACATGAGGAGCTTATCGAAAGCGACCTGACGGAAGAGGGAAAGCTCGATGCGTTCACCGAGATAGTCCAGCCCGTGCTGCAGGAGGTTCGCGCGGTGTGCCCGGTATTTTTTACCAACACCACCAACCTGATGAACAGCATCCGCCGCTTCTCCACGCACTTTAATACGCTGAGCGATGCTGAAAAGCAGTTTGTCGAATACCAGATTAATCAGCCTCTGTTTCGCGTTTCAGTGAGCTGAGACCGCCCGCCGCACAGCCTGACGCGCCCTGCGTCTGGCGGAGGAGGCGGAACATCACGTCAGCCCATCCGGGCACGTTCGCACCGTAAGTAAACCTCGCGCAGCTCTCTGCCTGGCTTTCGCCTGCTCGCAGCCCTGCGCGGCTGTCTCTGTTTCCACATAAAGGACTTTCCATGAGCCTCAACGCCCGCGACTTTACCCAGGGCGGTCAGGTGATGAAATACATGATCGGCATGTTTGTGCAGATCATGAATATCGCCTCCTACTGGGTCGTGCTGTTTTCAGCACTGGTATTTTTCAGCTGGATGCTGCTGCGCCTCACGCTGCAGGAGTTCATTCACGGCAGCGCCTACTGGCTCATCAAGTGGATGATTATGCCGCTGGCGAAGCTTTCCGGTAAGCCTTCACAGGCTGGCTGGACGTTTCACTTTGAACGACCTAACGGTGAAGTGGTGGCGTTCAAGCACACCGCGGTGCAAGTGATGAACGACCCGTACTTCGTGCTCATGGGTCAGCACGTCAAGGACACCGCGTTTTACGGCTGGGGCATTTCAGCCTTCAGCTTTGTCGCCGCCATTATGGCCATTACCTGGTTTCTGGGCAGCAAAGGCGCGAAGCAGCGTGAAAGCGAACTCACCGGCGGCCGCATTCTGGCGACGAGCCCTTCTGTTGTGAATCGCCTGCTCAAAAAGGCCGGCGTGATGTCCCCGCTCAGCATCTGCGGCCTGCACATTTTGAAAGACTCGGAGATGCAGAACTTCGGCCTCCACGGCACCGTCGGGTCTGGCAAGAGTACCGCGCTGAACGACCTGTTACGCCAGCTGCGCGAGCGCGGCGATCGCGTCATCGTGTATGACAAAGGCAATAACTTCATCCCGACTTTTTACCGTCAGGATAAAGACCTCATCCTCAACCCCTTCGACGCGCGCTGTGCCCCGTGGGACCTGTGGGAAGAGTGCAAAACGATAGGAGACTTTGAAAACTTTGCGACCTCGCTGCTTCCTGACAGCAGCGGCAGCAGCGATCCGTTCTGGGTGTTGTCGGCGCGATCGCTGTTTGTTGCAACCGCGAGGCGCATGGCCCGCGAAAAGGACCGCAGCATCGGCGAGCTGCTTAAAAAACTGATGTCCATCAGCCTGGCAGACCTGCGCGCGTTTCTGGAGGGCACGGACGCGGCGAACCTGGTGGACGGCAGTATCGAGAAAACAGCGATGACCATTCGCACCATTCTGACCACCTACGTTCGCTCGCTGCGCTACCTGCAGGGGCTCGATCAGGACGGCCGCCGTCCGTTCAACATCCGCGACTGGCTGCACACCGAAGACGCGAGCGGTGACAACCCGTGGATTTTCATCTCCAGCGACGGTCAGAACCACAACGCGCTGAAGCCGCTGCTGAGCGCGTGGCTCTACATGACCATGTCCGGCATCCTCGGGCTCAGGGCTGACCGTAACCGCCGCATCTGGATTTTCCTGGACGAGCTGCCGTCGCTGCACAAGCTGCCCATTCTGCCGGAGTTCTGCGCTGAGGGCCGTAAGTTCGGCGGCTGCACCGTCGCCGGCCTGCAGAACTTCCCGCAGCTTGAAGAAACCTACGGCACCAACGCGGCCAAATCCATCTGGGACCTGCTGAATACCCGTGTCTTCTACCGCGCGCCCAGCGGCTCGATCGCAGACTGGGTGCAGAAGGAAATCGGCGAACAGCGACACAAGAAATTCAAAGACCAGTACAGCTACGGCATCGACATCATCCGCGACGGCGTGCAGTTCTCCAAAGACGAGGTCAACGAGTTCCTGGTCAGCTATTCGGATGTCCAGAGCCTCAACGACCTGGAATGCTACATCACCCTGCCAGGCGAATGGCCGGTGGTGCGCATGAAGCTGCCCTGGAAGCCCTACCGCGAAATTGCCGAAGGGCGCATCCCGCGCGACGTGGAAGACGTTTTTGACCCAGACATCGAGGCGACGCTTGCGGGCGAAACCGCCGACAACCAGGCCGGCCAGATTGTCGGACGGCTGTTCGGTGATGCGACTGAAGCGGCAACTCCGGCTGGTGAACAAAACGCGGGCAACACCGGAACCGCTGCAGGTACGCAGAGCGCAGCGGCTCCCGCTGAAAACGCTGCGGCGTCGTCTGCTGCGGCTCAGGCTGCAGCTGCCGAAGCGGGCGGGCGCGTTGTGGCGCTGCCGCCTCCTGTAGCCGAAGCATCCCCCTCCCCATCCCCTGAAAACACAGCGCCTGCGCCGGCCGCACAGCAGGAGGCAGAGCAGCGCCTGCAGGTTATGGACGTGGTTAAACATAACAGCGCGGATTTTGGTCTGGACCGCAACTGAGGTGAATCATGCTGTCAGTCTCTGCAGTCAAAAGCGCCGGTAAGGCCGGCGCCTACTACACCAACGAAGACAACTATTACTTTCTCGGCGAGCAGTCCACGGAGTGGTACGGCACGGGCGCGGAAAATCTGGGCCTTGAGGGCCCGGTTAACCGCGATACCTTTGTGGCGGTGCTGGAAGGCCAGCTGCCGGACGGCACCGACATGCGGCGTATGGAGGGCGGGGTCAACAAACATCGTCCGGGCTATGACCTGACTTTCTCTGCGCCCAAGAGTGCCTCAGTGCTCGCCCTCGTGACCGGGGACACTTTCCTGGTGGACGCACACAAGGAGGCGGTGCGCCGCACGCTGGACGAAGTTGAGAAACTCGCCACGACGCGCACCATGACCGACGGCATCACCGAGATGGAGAAGACCGGCAACCTGGTGATCGCGACATTCATGCATGACACCAGCCGCAACCTGGACCCGGCAATGCACACTCACGCGGTGGTGGCCAACGCCACGCTTTCACAAAACGGCTGGAAAACCCTTTCCACCGACATCAGCGGAAAGCAGGGCTTTACCGACGTGGTCTGGAACGAACAGGTGAGCATCGGAGCGCTCTATCGTGGACATTTCAGGTCCATCATCGAGCCCGCCGGCTACCAGACCGAGGACACCGGGCCGCGTGGGGAGTGGGACATCACCGGCGTGCCGGTGAAGCCTTTTTCCTCCCGTCGGCAGGACATTCTCGACCTGGTTGGCGACAACGCCACGGCGAAGCAGAAAAGCATGGCCGCGCTCGATTCCCGGCAGGCCAAGCACTTTGAAGACCCGGAGACCCTGCGCGAGCACTGGCAGACGGTCCTGAAAGATACCGGCTTTGATGTGCAGACGTTCAGGGAGGAGCTGGCAGAGCGCCGCCAGCAGCGTGGAATCGAAAGCGCCGGCGAAGAAAAAAAGGTGGTCACGCCGTCTGTGCTGGACGGCGCGGTACGGGAAGCTGTTGAGCGGCTGTCATCGAAAAGCGTGCGTGTGACCTACGACGACGTGATGACCAGCGTGCTTAATCACGTGCCTGTCAGTGAAGGGGTTTACGGGCAGGCGCGTAAGGCAATTGATAACGCCATTGGAAGCGGCCAGCTGATCGCCGTAGACAAAAATCAGACGCTGTTTACCACTGCCGCCCACGTCCGCGATGAGGCGCGCCTGTCCCAGCTGGCCGCCGGGCTGGCGGAAAAGCGCGGTGGGCTTACGGTGCCGGTGGGTGAACGTGGCGTGCTGGCGCAGGTGGCTGACGCCGACCGGGCCGTGTCGCTGATTGACGTGCGCGGCGGCACGCAGTTTATCAGCGACCTGAACCGCAGCATCATGACTATGGCCAGTGAGAGCAGGCGTCCGCTGATAGTGGTTGCCGCCGACGGTGCCGCGCGTAAGCGCCAGCTGGCAAGCTTCGGGGATAAGCCCGGTGTACAGCTTATGACGGCGGAGGAGATGAAAAGCGCTGAGCTGCCGGCACGCCCTCTGGTGCTGGTTGCGGAGGCCGAGCGCTTCAACACATCCGGGCTGCATGACGTGCTGAAGACGGCGGCGCAACACGACGGCACCACGCTGGTGACTGATACCCACGCCCGGCGTACGGCAGGTTTTGCGTCGGAAGTGCTGAGCGCGGCGGGCGTGAAGCAGTTTACCGCTTCACCGAAAACCGAAAACGTGCGCGTGACGATGGTGCAGAAGGATACGGTAGAGGATCGGCTCAGCGTGGCGGCGCGCTACTACGCGCAGGAAAAGGTGCAGGGGCGGCAGGTGTCGCTGCAGGCGGGCAATGCGCGCACGCGCGACCAGCTTACGACCCGGACCCGGGAAATCCTCTCCGACGAGGGGCAGCTCGGCCGGGTGCTGGGGGAGGTCACGGTGCGGGTGCCGGTGTGGCTGGATGCAACCAGCCGCAACGATCGCAGCGTGTACCGCGCGGGCATGGTGCTGGAACATCACGAGGGACAGGATCAGAAAACGGTGTTTACCATCGCCGGCGTCAGCGAGCGGCATAACCTGCTGACCCTGAAAGACGAAAAGGGTCAGACGCAGGGCGTAAGCATCAGCAGCATCGACAGTCATTACCGGCTTTACCGGGAGAAGAAGCTGGAGCTGCGTGAAGGCGAGCAGCTGCGCGCCACGGCCGATCTCAGCAGCCGTGCCGGCAGCGGGGAGCGGCTGACCGTTACCGGCGTTAAGGCGGGACGGTGGCTCTTTAAGGACACCATCACAATGGAGAACGCAAAGGGCGAGCGCATCAGGCTCGACCGCAACGCGCCGCTCTACGCGGACTATGCCTACGCTGAGTCTTTTGGCGCCACGCGCCGCACGGAGGGGAGCGTGGTGGCAGTGCTGGCGGGCAAGGAGGTGAACGACGCGACCGTCAACATGCTGCGCCGCAGCGGCTCGGACGTGATTGCATTCACCCCGCTGGACGAGGCCACCATCGGCCGCCGCCTGGAGGAAAATCGTCCGGTGGTCAGCGTGACACAGGGCATTAAGTCACTCGCCGGACAAAGTGAGCTGACGGACGCGCTGCGCGAGCTGGAATCCCGGAAGATGTCGCAGCCGGAGCGCGCGATGCGGCTGGCCATTGAGAAAGCCACCGGCACCGATGTGACGTTCACGGGCGTCCGGGCGCTGGCCGGGGTAATTAACACCGATCGCAGCATCACGCCGGCGCGCGCAGAGGAGGAGCTGTCGCGCCTGGTGCAGCGCGGGGAGATTTTCGAACTCAGCGGGGAACAGGGCGCGGCCGGAAAGTACATCTCACGCGAGAACTTTGAGAATGAGGTGTCCATCCTGCGCCACGTCGCTGAAGGCAAAAACAGCGTAAAACCACTGCTTGCTGGCGGCCTGAGTGAGGAGAAAGCCGCCGGGCTTACGGATGGTCAGCGAGAAGCGGGCAACCTCATTCTGACCACGCGCGATCGCTTTACCGCCATTCAGGGCTATGCCGGCGTGGGGAAAACCACGCAGTTCCGCACCGTGGCAGCCGCGCTTGCCGCCGCAGACAGCGTCCCGGACATTCGCGGGCTGGCACCCACGCACCGCGCCGTCAGCGAGCTGTCTGACGCGGGTATTCCGGCGCAGACCATCGCCAGCTTTCTCAGCGAAAGCAGCCAGTGGCAGGCCGCCGGACAGGCGCGCGACTTTCGCAACACTGTGTTCGTTATCGATGAGTCCTCTATGAACGGCAACGCACAGATGGCCTCCCTGATGAACGTTATCGCAGAAGGCGGTGGACGTGCTGTGCTGAGTGGGGACCAGGACCAGCTGAAGTCCCTGGAGTCAGGCGCCCCGTTTGCGCTGGCCCTTGAGCGCAGCGCCGCCGACGTCGCGGTGATGAAGGAGATTGTGCGGCAGATCCCTGCGCTCAGGCCCGCCGTGGAGGCGGTTATTGCCGGTAACGTGCGCGAGGCGGTGCGCATCACAACAGACACCAGCCCACATAATGTGCCACGCCAGCCGGGCGCATACGTTCCGGAGAGCAGCGCAATGGACGGGAGCAAGCTGGTACAGGCGGCAGGGCCCGCGCACGGGGAGGCCGAAAAACCCGACCTGACCGGAATGATCGCTGATGACTACGCCGGCCGGACGCCGGAGGCACGCGACAATACGCTTATTGTCGCGGAGCTCAACGCCGACCGTGAGGCAATCAATAGCGCCGTGCACGATCGGCTGCAGGCGCAGGGCGCGCTGGGTGACAGCGTCACGGTGCCGCTGCTGGTACGAGTCAACAACAGCAATGCCGATCTGGGCAGGCAAAAGTTTTGGGAGGCGCAGGAGGGCAACGTAGTGCGCCGGGGTGAGCAGTATTACCGGGTCGGAGAAACCGATACGGAGAGCGGCGTGGTGCGCATGACGGGTCTTGATGGCGCGCCGGACCGCTGGATCAGGCCCGCCGAGATGCGCAAGGAGGACGTGGCGGTATTTGAGGAAGTCACCCGGGACATTAGCCCGGGCGAAAAAATTCGCCTGACGGCGACTGACCGCGACCGCAACGTGCGCGCCAGCGACATGGCCGTGGTGTCAGGCATTACGGAGGAGGGAAAAATTCTTATCGATACTGGCGACCGGCAGCTGTCTTTCGATCCAGCCGCGCGCTACGCCGACCGCCATATGGACTACGGCTACGCCGTCACCACCTACAGCTCGCAGGGCGCGTCCGTGAAGTACCTCATCGGCCTGTTTGGCGAAGAGGGGGCCAGAGGAAGGATGGCGGCGATGGACAGTACCTACGTCGAACTATCGAGGTCAAAGGAGCACGTCCAGACCTACTTCGACAACCTGTCCGGCTGGGCGGCGAAGGTGGAGAGTAAAAGCGGGCGGCGGCAGACGGTGCACGACGTGCTGATGCGGGCGGAAGACGTGCGGGCTGACCGGGAGATACAGGCGTGGGACAAAAGCCTGCCCGTATCCGGCACGCGCCTGGCAGATCGAGTCGATCAGGAACTCACGGCGGACGCGCGCTTTATGGCCGGGAAAACGCCGGAAATGCTGTGGCCGGTTATCAACGAGCACGGCCGTCAGCGGGGGAACTGGCACGTTCCGGTGTCCCCGTCCAGCGGAGAGGTGGACTTTTCATCCGCCCACTATGAAGGGGCAGCGGACGGCAGCCGCATCGTGCTGCAGCGAGGGGAAAAGCACGGAAAGGTGCTGGAGGCTGCGGATGTCGCGGAGGCGATGCAGCTGATGAAGGATAACCCGGAAAGCCCTGTCGTGCTCACTGCTGACCACAGTGAACGCCCAGAAAGCAGCCGCGCCACGACGTCTGCAACCGCAGCGACATCTGGTGGGGAAGAGCTTGATCGTCGTGAGGCTGAGGCACTGGAGAAAGCCGTTAAGGCCGCGCTGGGTCAGGAAGAGAAAGAGCCGGAGCCTATTACGCCTGAAGAGGCACGGAGCGCGCCGGACGACCGGGAGAGCGAACGCGAGGCCGCGCTGGCCGCCGCGCTGGAAGAACTGCAGGAGGAGGCATTTGATTATCGCGACTATGACATGACGCCGGAGCGGGATGACCGCGCAATGATGAACGATGAAGTAAACGTGATGCGCCACGAGCGCAGCGAACCCGAACCTGAGTTTGGCCATAAGCCCCAGAAGACGATGGAGTAAACCTTATGATCGTATTACTTGCTGCCACCACCGTGATTGTTGCCCTGGTAATGCTGTTCGCCTGGATGCCAGAGATTCGGGAGCCGGGCCTGTTGTTACGCCGCTGGAGCAGGGGCGCAGACGGCCACTGCTCGGCTCCTATCGGTAAAGCCGTGGATAGTGTGATTACAGGCTTTGCGGATGAGCACGCGCTGTCTGAAGTAGACGCATCACGCCTGCGTGACATGAAGTCGCGCCCGGGCATGATGCCGGTAACCCTGCTGCTGCATCCGCAGCTTGTCAGGCGGGAGAACGGGCGCTTTGTGCGCGGACGTAACCTGACCGCCGTCATGACGGCCACGGGCGTCAGCGCGCTGGTAATGCCGCCGCTCGCCGGCATGGCGCTGCATGACGTGAGCCTGAGCCTGCTACCGCTACTGAACGTGGCCGTATTTTTCACAGGCGTACAGCTGGTCCGGCAGACCTGGTCAGATCTGAGCCTGCTGAACGTTCTGGTGACGGGTAAACCTGACTGAAAAGAAACGGCCTGCCGCCCTGCGGTTGGCCGGTCCCTCACGTCCAGGATTGTAAATCCTGCACGCTCACGACCCTGGAGAAAACCATGAAAACACCCACTCTGACACTGCTGCTGAGCGGCCTGATAATGCTTTTACCGGCAGGGCTGGTAAACGCCGCGCCCGGAGTGAGCGTGGGCTTTTCCCCCGAAGGCAGCGCCGAAGCGCTGGTGCTCAGCGTCATTGACGAGGCACAGGCCGAAATTCGGCTTGCCGGCTACAGTTTTACTTCACCTGAAGTGGCTTCTGCCCTGATAAAAGCAAAAGCGCGCGGCGTGGATGTGCGCGTGGTGCTCGATAAAAAGGCAAACCAGAGCCGTAACAGTCAGTCGGCCATTAACCTGCTCGCAGCGCGCGACATCCCGGTTCGTCTTAACGGGCAATACGCCGCCCTGCATGACAAGTTTATCGTCGCTGACGCACGCACGGTCGAAACAGGTAGTTTCAACTACACCCGCTCAGGCGCCCGGCACAACAGCGAAAATGCGCTGGTCATCGGAGATATGCCGGCGCTTGCCGAGCGCTATCTCCGGCACTGGCAGTCCCGCTGGGATGCAGGCACGGCGTACATACTGTCTTACTGACCCACCGTTTAAACCGTTCGTAAGGCCGGAGCAGCCCGTTCGCCAGCGGCTGTGAGGCATCACAATTAAGGCATATTACTGATTTGGCTTATGCTATGCTGCGGAAAGTCTTATTTTGCAGCAGGGTACGAGCATGAGCCCCCGTGATTCAGTAACATCAGCTCCCGAAAAGAAACGCACCCGTAACAGAGAGAAGCCAACTCCTGATAAGGAACGCGCACGCGCCTATAAGGCGAGAAAGCGTGAAACACACAGAGCAATCAGTCTCTTTATCCACACAGAGATGAAAGAGGCGCTGGTTAAGCTTTGTGAGTTAAAGGGAATATCGCAGGCAGAGATGCTTGAAAAGCTGATTGAAGCTGAAGCACGAAGTAATGGAGTGCTGTGACTGGTCACGTTATTGCCGAATGCGTTTCTGAGTGATAGATTACGGACAGTTAAGAATTTATGGCTGGCCACGCCGGAAGGTGGCAGGGATCTGAGGCGGCAGGGCCAAATCAGAAAAGAAAAACCCCGAAAATCCCTTCAGTTTGGCGACGGATGAGGATTAACGGGGTCCCACTCTTATACTGCACAGGATTATTGCCCTGTGCGGGGAGTATAGATTCATGCCCGGAAAAAGACAATCCGTACTGTGCATACTCTGCCTGCGCAATATAAGCGCCGGGCGGTATGCATAAGCAGACACCTCTCAAAACATTCTCCCGACCTGACAATCGCCACCGTGGCGATCATTCCACCGCCTGCAAGTGCTCTAATCCAGAGTGGTTCGCACCAGCAGGTTACCGGCGTCTTCCCGGACAGATGGGGCATGCCATGAGCCGACTCGTGGTTAAGGACAAACGTACCGGTAAAATGACACTGCGTCAGCGCATGTCACGGCATCCCTATTTTGTTCAGCTTCGCGAGGCTGCAGGACGCAAGCGCGATTTTCGGCCCGAAAAACAGGCGTTGTATGACGCCCTATGGCCGCTGTGTGTCCAGCGTGCGGATCTTGCCACCTCTGTTGTGACGTTTAATGGCAGCAAGCTGGCCGATGAACTGAGCCCGAAAGATGAAAATGGCAACGTCATTTCGGAAACGCGCGTAGAGCCGAGCAGGTTGTCTCGCCTGTTTGAAGAGTGGGAGCGCTACGGTCTGATTGAACGGCCCGACCTTGAAATGGACCCGGTGACCGGCTACTGCATGCCTCGCCATATTGTACTGACTGACCGGTTCTGGCAGTTGTGCGGCATCAACATGGACAAGTTTCTGGCGGAGCGTAATGAACGCCTTGCCGCTGAGGCGGACGGCATTATTGAGCCGGGAACACACGCCTCTGTTCGTGCCGCGCGCCGGCGCTGGTATGAAAATATGCGCATGGCCACGCTTATTAGTCGCCGGGATAAAACATCCAGGCAGAAGCGTCGCAAGCGGCTCAGTAAACTGCCGATCGATGACAGACGCAACGCAATGGCTAAGCTGCTGCGCGCGCGTCCGATACAGGAATGGAAAACGCTTCCCCCGGAAGACTTTGATCGCCTGGTCTGGAAATGTCTGCGCCAGCTGGAGCTGGGGCTCGACTATGAGCCCGTGCTGCCTGAAATACCCGATATAGTCCACTGACATACCCGCTCTTTTTTAACCGCCTTGACTGGCGGTTAAGTCGTTTGTTCCGGGCGCGGAACGCCCTTTTTTGTGTCGGTATTTCTCCCGGCAATCAGCGAGCTGTGGCCGCAGAATCACTGCGGCCTTTTTTAACCACAGTTACCCGCAATCAATATCAAGTAATTAGCAGCAATTACAGTCAGCGCTACGCGCAATACAGTCCTGACTTATGTCAGAAAGAATAATCAAAATAATAAATAAGGTTTTCATGCAGACATCTGGCGAGAATAAGTTTAATGCCTTCGCTTGCAGCGGCCGCAGGCGTCCGCGCCGCTCAGAACCTGAAGTAGCTCCCGCCGGCAGGCGGCGGGCAAGATATATTAGTTACATCATTCATTAAAGCTTCCATTTAACCCCATCCGAGCAGGACCTGAAACCCCGCGCCCCTCTCCGGCAAACCCCGGAAGCCGTACCTGAAGCCCGGTTGCCCCCACTGACCAGCCCCGGCCGCCCGACCCGAAGGGTCGGAACTGCAGTGGCTGATAAATGGGTGTTGTAACTATGACTTCCGAGTGGCTGTGAGTAATGCTGCGGGTTCTTTCTTTCGTCTCCGACCATCAGACTTAAGTGCGCCTGACTGGCCGCTGCTTAAACGGCGGTCGTACAGGAAAGGGATCGGGGCGGGTAATTTATGCGGCTAAAGCGCCTGTATGGCTCTCTGCGCTGTTTTTAGCTAATGAATGACTTCACGTTCACATACAGTGAATAGAAGCTGAGAATGGCAAAATTAGACGTTATGGTCTGACAGCAGTTTGTTTATCTCTTTTGCACGCCCTATACGAAAATCAAACTCGTAAGTACATCCCTTCGCCGACAGAACGCGGTATAACTCGTAGATAAGATCCCGGTTAGGCCCTTCACCCATCTCAGCCTTTTCCACTGCCAGCGGAGAAGCACTGATGAGGACTACATGATGCGGACAATCAAGCTGCAGTACAGCATCAATCATGCCCTGAATCTGGCTGCGCTTATAAGTGGTATCTTCGTAGTTAAAGATAAACGGCGTTTTCCGGGAGCCCTGTTCGATCAGTACGCGCGCGAAACCAAGTCGAGTATGCGGATCACCACTACCTGTTACGTAGATTTGAACTGTTTCCATTCCGACTAACACTCCATATAAGTTAAGTATGATTCATATACTGAGCTGGTGTGGATCATAAACGTTGTCACTAAGCGGTCAGTTTCATAATGGCGGTCACTTTCATAAGGGATGCCACTTTTCATTCTGGTAAAGCGGTTACTTTCATAAGCCAGAACTTGAAGGCGGTCACTTTCATAATCTTCCGCTCTCCAAAACACCATTTGCGCGGTTTTTGTGGAGCACACTGTGTCCCGCAGAGCTTGTCTTATGAAAGCACCCTACCTTACGGGCACTGATTTATGAAAGTACCCTACTCTACGAGGAGGCCTTATGAAAGCACCCTACCCTGGGCTGCGCTCCTTATGAAAGTGACCACCTTAACGTTTTTATGAAAGTAACCGCTATTTTTTGGCTGCGCGTCCAATCGCCTGAAGCTTTGGCGAACGACTGTTAATGACAAACATGATTTCCCTGCCTTTTTTGTACTCGGTAAAGTCGAGATAGCCGATTCTTACCAGGTCAGCCAGTGCACGTCGAATAATGGCGTTCTGGTCTTTAATCTGCGATTCAAGCGCGAGACGTTCACGAAAACGCTTCATCGAGATATAGAGGGGGCCGGCCGGCATACTTTCCAGATACACATACAGGGACTGTGCCGCTTCTTTGCGGGACAGCTCTGAAAGAGCTTTTAAACCGAGCAAAACTTTATGATCGTAGCGGTAAAGCTCCCACAAACTACTGTCGCCAACGATTTCAACCTGGTCTGTTTCATGATTGAGCATAGCTCGCTGAACCAGATGAGTAACCAACGATTTTTTCGTATTTTTGCCACGAAAAGAGAGAGTTACGCTTGAAAGATTAAAAAGTGAATCGTGCAATCGTGCGCGGGCCCTTCCGTTAATATCAGTAGGTTTAAGACCACACATCCGGGCAAACTCAGAGAACGGCAGCGTGATTTTCTCGCTGCTATAGCCGTACTTTGAAAAGGCGGAGATTACGCCGATCCATGTTTTAAAATCAGTGGACATGCTTAGCTTTGCGCCCTGGATTTTAATGTCGGTGTAACCTTCCTGCCTTGCCACTTCCAGACTGGATAGTTCTTCAGAAGCATCAATCAGGAAGTCGCGTTTACCCTTTTCTTTGGGTGCGACAGGTGTGAAAACGCTGAGGCGAAGTAGAGCCACAGGCTGAACAGACTTGTTGCTGTTTGGTGTAAGTTCATAACTTGTGTTGGACTCTTTTTTAATAATGCAAAAAGGACTCTCTATCCCGCTGTTTTCCTGTACTTTTTCCATTTATCCACACCGAATGAGCAAATAATATCCAGATTTATGAAAGTAACCGCTTTAGGGTTATGAAAGTAACCGCCTATTTTATGAAAGTAAACGCTTTTATTATGAAAGTAACCGCTATACTTATGAAAGTGACCGCCCAAAGTGCTCTTTTTTAATTACCAATCATCAAGTTACGGAGGCGGTGATCTTTATTGATCTTTACTTGATCTCTATATGATCTAAAAGAATTGATCTATCTACTGGATATGTGGATAAAAATTTTCTAACTCTCTTAATTTTAAAGATATTGGAGCTGAGATGGCTTTTCAGAACCCGGCACAAAACTTTGCAGAACAGCGGCTCAATCTGGGCGATCTGGTTACCCTATCTCCTCATTCTACGTTCCTTGTACGTAGCGACAGCAGTTATCCTGAAGCAGGAATCATGCAGGGCTCAGTTTTGGCTATTGATCGCGCGCTCACCCCGCAACACCGACACATCATTGTCGCTGAGATTGAAGGAGAGCTCGTGCTTCGCAGGCTTCTTATAAACCCCGTACCAGCGCTGCAAGAGTTAAGAGGAGATGAGACAATTACTCTGCTCGATGAAAGCCAGGAACTGCCTGTCTGGGGCGTTGTAGCCTATGCGCTTACCGATGTCGCAGGACTGGGATTCAATCATCCGCCAGGTGAATGACCCAGATAAGCTATGGGGTGTATAAGCTGTAATGAGCGAAAACAGCCGGAGTTTAAAAATGTTCGCACTAGCCGATGCCAATAATTTCTATGCATCCTGCGAAATGGTGTTTCGACCCGATTTGAGAGGTAAACCCATATGCGTAGTGTCAAATAATGATGGCTGCGTGATTGCCCGTTCTGCAGAAGCCAAGCGAATGGGTATCAAAATGGGCGCCCCCCTGTTTAAAAATGAGCGCTACTTTCGGGAGAATGGCGTTCATATCTTCAGTTCTAACTACGCCCTATATGGCGACATGTCCGCCAGAATGATGGCCATCCTGGGTGAAATGGCACCAGGCCAGGAAATTTACTCGATAGATGAAAGCTTTCTGGATGTCAGCGGTATTTCTTCGTATATGCCACTGGAAGACTTTGGCTTGCAGATGCGGAATCGAGTGAAAAAAGAAATTGGACTGACGATCGGCGTTGGTTTTGGACCTTCAAAGACACTGGCTAAGCTCGCTAATTTTGCTGCTAAAAAATGGACGCGAACAGGAGGTATCGTCGATTTAACCAGCCCGGAGCGCCAGAGAAAATTACTCGCACTGGTAAGCGTCGATGACATCTGGGGAATCGGTGGCAGACTGAGTAAGCGACTGCATACGATGGGGATTAGTACAGCGCTCCAACTGGCTGACAGTAACATCAGCATGATTCGGAAAAGCTTCGATGTGATAGTTGAGCGTACGGTTCGCGAACTTAACGGTGAATCCTGTCTGGCTCTTGAAGATGCCCCGCCGCCAAAGCAGCAGATTGTTGTGAGCCGCAGTTTCGGACAGCGTGTCACCAGTATCGAAGATCTGCAGCAGGCTGTCGTAACGTACGCCACGCGTGCCAGTGAAAAGCTCAGAGAACAGGGCTCAAAGTGTCAGCACGTCAGTGTGTCAGTTAATACAGGGCGATACGGGAACGAACCACAGTATGCCAACTCAGCGGCTATGACGTGCGAATATCCAACCAGTGACACACGGGACATTATCGGCCTGGCATTGCGTGCTCTTGACGCAATATGGCGCGACGGTTACCGGTACGCAAAAGCGGGCGTCACCCTGGGGGATTTTTACCAGTCAGGTGTCGCACAGCTGGACATGTTCAGTCAGCAGCTGCCGCGCGCAAACGCGGATGCTCTGATGTCTGCTGTCGATCAGATAAACCGTTCGGGGCTGGGTAAGGTGTGGTTTGCAGGACAGGGAACAGACAACGTATGGAAAATGAAACGCGAAATGCTTTCTCCGCGTTATACCACCTGCCTGAGCGAAACTTTGCGAGTAAAGTAACGTGTGTGCCCACAGGTAAAATGCAAAAGGAACTAAATGATGATTGAACGCAGCGATAACAATATAGCCCGGCGATCGACTGAGGAGCGTGAACGGGTCAATATTGATCTGGCTGCTTCCGGCGTTGCATATAAAGAGCGCATGAATATGCCGGTGCTGGCTGCTGAAGTTGAACGTCAGCAGCCAGAACAGTGGCGCGACTACTTCCGTGAAAGACTGACTTTTTACAGGAATGCTGCACTACAGTTCCCTCGCGGGAATGATCCTGTTTATGCAAAGCCGGAAGCTGATAAATAGGCTTTTAACCTTTAACGGGAAACGCTGGAATGTTACTTAAGGCATCAGCTTTATGCGCATCCCAGCTCCACCAGTTACCCTCCCCGTACTCTTCACGATAATGCTCAAGCTTCACAGCTTTACGTTCGAGATAATCTGGTGTGTTCATGCCGAACACTTCAAGCGGCACGATTTCCCGGCCAGGCACGTCTTTTAGCAGGAAATCTGGAAACACGTCTGCCTCACCGTCATAGCGCAAAGGCTTAATGAACTGACGTTTTTCCTGCCAGAGCTTTTTCTCAATGACGCCTTCCCATGACGAATCGAGAGGAATAAATCTGGGGCTGACTGTCATCAGCGCCGCATCGATGACTGTACAGGTGTTGTATGGAACAGGTTTGCCGTCACGCTGCCTGAATTTTTTTACCGGCGGATCGGTTTCAGCTATCAGCATAACTTTTTGCCCTCGGCGCCAGTCGCCCAGCTCGCGAGAAAAGCTCCGGTTAAGCCGACTGATTAAATCTGCCGGCACATCAAGAGACGGAAAGCCCGCAGCCTCAGCGAGCGGAAGCGTGCCGTTCAGGCTGGCCTCTTCCTCGGTTTTGCATGACTTCAGGCTGGTAATCATTATGAGACGCTTGTTTGACGCAGCTGCCGCGTCAATCGTTGCCCAGTTGTTCCTGATCTCCTGCGTCCCTGGTCGCGCCATGATGACCAGAACAGATTTCAGAAGCGTTTTCCCAATGCTGATTTTTTCAGCAACCTGCTTCAGGCGCCATGCAGCCCAGGCATTATCGCGAGTACGCTTGTCAAAATTAGGATGCCAGTGATTAACTTCAGCCTGTTCCCACATGAAGTGAAGCAGGCCAAGAAGACGCATAGCTGGCTGTCGTTTGCGTTTTCCTTCTGCTCTTGTATCTGTTGGCTGCTTCGTTGCATCGCGCTCCGTAGCCTCTTTTTTTTGTAGCCCGGTAGGTAACTTGATACGGAAATGACCAGGAGAGACGGCCTTAACCACGTCTGAGGTGTAAATCTCACCCTGCTTTTCATCTGCCCATACAGAATAGAAACGACAGTCAGATGCGTGTTCTGAACCACTGTAGGACCAGCGAGCCAGCCAGTAATTATCATGCGTGGAGGAATAGCAGGCTTTAAGGCGGCGGCGGTTTTCGCCTTCGCCATCCTTCATGCACTGGCAGGTAATCAGCGTCGTCGCTTTGTTCTGTCGTGCAAACCGGATGTAGTGTTTGAATGTCTCTGCCTGATCCTTCTGAAATGCTGCATCACACTCAACGGTTTTTACCTGTCCCGTGAAGCAGACAGGATATGTTTTGATGTCTGACATATTGGCGTCCTCTCTGAGTCATGGCGTGGCGATATAGCGTTAATCATGTAAATCCTGATCGCCAGCCATTCCGTTTATTGAGTTCCGTTTTACGCGTCGTCTCCGCCAGACCGGGACGCTTTAATCCTGAGTATGGTTTGCCGCGTAGTCTCAAATTCACGCGCTATCGCACTGATGCTTTCACCTGCGTCAATTCGCGCAAGAACCTCAAGCTTTTGTTCATCGTTAAGCGCAGGAGGACGGCCAAATCTCTTCCCGGACGCCTTTGCCCTGGCGATGCCTGCATGGGTACGCTCAATGAGCAAATCACGCTCAAACTCAGCGACTGCTGAGATCACCTGCATCGTCATTTTGCCGGCCGGACTGGTCAGGTCTACTCCACCAAGCGCGAGGCAGTGCACACGAATTTCTGATGTAGCAAGAAGCTCGACAGTTGTTCTGATGTCCATTGCATTACGCCCGAGGCGATCGAGCTTTGTCACAATCAGGACGTCACCATTTTCCATCCTGTCGAGGAGTCGCATAAACCCGGGGCGTTCGGCAGCTGCAACCGAACCGCTGACGTATTCCTCTATCAGACGTTGGGGGCGAATGGCAAAACCAGCAGCCTCGATCTCTCGACGCTGGTTTTCAGTGTTCTGTTCCAGGGTTGAAACCCTGCAGTAAGCAAAAACTCGTGACATGGCGTTACTACGTGTACTAAATGGGTGTACTTATTGTAACGCATGTACGAAATTAAAAACACTTACTTACGTACATACGCTGTGACGGGTGTCCGAAAACGACCGGTTAAGGACATGGCTTTAATGCCTGCATTTGTTGTTTGCGATGGATAAATTTTGCGCGGTAAACCTAACCTCCTTGCTAGCAGTTGACATTAGAGCATAAGAATTAATTTCCTGATTAGGTGTTGACGTAACCGTCAGTCTCGTATAGATTGTAATTTCCAACACCCGCGATAGCTCAGAATCATGAGAAATCAGCGGGTTTTTTCTTTTTATGGGTACTGGTAACGGCCATTTTTTTATAGTAAAAAATGTTTTTAACCGAAAATCTGGTGCCTACATGGACGTTTATGATAAGCCCTATCTCTCTCCCTATGATCTGATTAATACGCATTTAGCTACAAGAGGTATTACTTACTCAGCATCATTTACTTCAGCGCAAGCAGAAGATTTTTTATCAAAAGTAAGTTGGTTCAGGTTTAAGTCTTATCTTTACCCCTATCTATCACATCCTACAAAAAATTATATTCCAGGAACGAAATTTGAACAGGGGATTCATCTTTATTACTTTGACTGCGCATTAAGAGAACTATGCAATAAATACATTTTGAGGGTTGAAGTAAAAGCAAGGACAATATTCGATCAAGTTATAACCTCAATAACAAATGATTCATTTTGGTATCTGGATGATGACTTCTTCTACGAACCGCAAAATAAAATCTATAATGAAAGGCAGAAAGTAATAAATTACTTGAAATCATCAAAGACTGAGTTCGCCCAGCACTATAAAAACAACTATTTTAGTAAAAACAAATCATATCGTGCAAGCCCTCCCTTTTGGATGGCAATTGAGCTGATGACATTTGACTCTCTGATGAAGTTTATAGATGCAATTGATACTACAAAGTTTACCTCTTCTGGTATCAACCACTTAAACGTAATTGGTACAAGGGTTGGTGCTGCATCTTTTAAAGAGCTAAAATCATGGCTTCATACTTTGAAAGAGTTGCGTAACAGAAGTTCTCATAGCAATCGAACCTGGAATAGCAATTATCGTCAACCATCTGGTTTTGTAGATAATAATAACAATCTTTTAGCTGGTTCATATTTGGCCTACCCCCCAAGCTTGAGAAATAAAGTTTATTTGATATTGTGCGCTTTGAATATTATTTCGAAAAAAATTATTGTCCCACAAGGCTCCTTTCAGAATGAGCTGAAGTCTCTAATGATTAGTCATTCTTTTATACCTAATCTTGAACATTCAATGGGTATGCCAGTAAATTGGCTTTCAGATCCTCTCTGGAATTAAAGTCCTGATTAAATAAAAAATAAAATCTAAGCTGCCTTTAATTGCTTCGTAAGGGCAGCGATTTTAGTCTAAAGAAAAACTTCTCTTTGCCGATTACATATCTAATTAGTTCAATGATAGGGATATAAAATACACTAAGGCTAATAGTATGTTTTTACTGACGCAACTACAGGACATTAAGGGCGAGCAGCTTGACCTTTACATGGATTGGCTATTGCAGGAAATCGGCCGCTGCGAAACAGAAACAGATACCTGTTCACATGCAGTCGGAAACGAAGTTTTTCACAGAATCAAGCAGCGTATGCTGCATCAGGAACTGAGACGGCACCGCAGGGAGCTGCGGCGCGTACTTAATGAAAAGAAAAGACGGCTTCACTGGTGGTGTCACTGACGCTAGGCAGCTCTCACATGTAAATGGTCACTGATGGCTTTAATATCAGCGTCTGTATAGCTTGAAGATAGTTCTATAAAGGCTATACCCGCATTGTGGCATGCCTCACGCTTGACCGCGTCACGAACGATGGCGTCGCCTTTAAAGTGGCCACTGCCATGATACTCAACAACGGCTATCGGCTGCCCTGACCAGTCTATGATCACGAAGTCTGCCCGCTTGCTGTTAATCGCCAGGTAAGCCTGCTTGTCATCCGAGCCAAGAATTTCACCGAGTGATACCTGGGAGAATACGCGATAGCCACGGTGTGATGCTGAAAGCAGCTTTTCAAGTCTGCAGAAAACGCCGTACTCACTTTTATTCATAAGCGGGCGTTTATAAAATTGGTTGCCCCTGACCGTATCCAGTTGGCGTTCTGCTACAGACTGCTCCCTGACAACCTCCGGTGCACGGTCATAACTTTCACGCTTCGGTGGCTGATAATCTGTTTTGCGTCTGTATACACCCCCCTTCCTTTTACGTTTTGCACCCGAAATCAGGTAAGCGACCACCGCGATAGCGATCAAAAACCAGAAAAACATATCCATATATCTTCTCCAAAAACTTAAAGGAGCGCAGGCATCTTGCTGAGATAGCCCCCGCCTGTAAAACGCGATTGTACCCCTCCCCTGCCCCGGTTCGAAGAGTAATGCTAATGAATATGCGCGTTATGTTTGTGTATCTCCAATACACGTTTTAAATACTAAAAATGTACATTTTTAGTATTTAGGAGGTATTCTTTCTTGCGCTTGTTTGAATGTATTGATAAGGTGCTAAACAGATACTGAAAATGTACATTTTAGGGATGGGGAAGGTATGAATAACGCATCAAATCCATACGCGGGAAAAGTTGTAGCGGTAGCCATCAAAAAGGGCGGCACGGGCAAATCGCTTATCAGTCTGAACATAGCGCCCGAGCTTAAGCCTGATACTTTTTATGACACTGACCCTACTCCGGCCGTGACAACGTTCAATGGCTTCCGCGATGAGAATATTCGGTGGAATGTAGTCCGCCTCACTGACGACATGGAAAATGTCGTGGACCGCTTTATCGCCGATGTTCTGGAAGCTAAAGAGAAGGGGCAGACCGTACTGGTTGACTGTGGTGGTTTTGACTCCTCGATCACGCGTGCTGCAGTAGCGCTTGCTGATCTCATTATTTCTCCGCTGAAGGATGACCCGTCCGATATTCTGGGCCTTCACGAATTCAGTAAGGTACTGGATGAAATCTCAGCTGAGCTGGGCGAGAAAAAAATCGCTCATGTGGTGATGAATAAGGTCCCGCCAAATCGACGCAATTACAGCGACATCGATAACTATATTGCCCAGTTCGACAATCTGGTACGGATGGAGACGGCTATTCCGATGGATAAAGCTGCACCGCAGCAGTTTGGTCAGGGCATGGGGGTTGTTGAGCATATGACAACACGCTACAGCAATGTAGGTAACGCTATGCGCTCGCTCTTTTTAGATATGCGCAATGCTATAGAAAAGGTATGATTAAGATATTCAATGAGTATTAAAAATGTACTTTTTAAATATGAATGGTGTATCTGATGGCGAATCCTAAATCAGCAATGTTCGAACGCATTTCACAGCTCTCAAAAAACGCACCTTTGCATGAAGCAGGGAGTTCTGCACCGGCTGAACAGCAGCCTGTCTCGGCTGAAGCTGTCAGGCCTGCAGAACCAGAGACGCAGGTTGAAAACGAACCTTCTGGTCCACGCCGGAAAGCGAAAGCTGTGCGCAGGGCTAAAAACGTTCAGATCCCGGAGGACCTGTGGGACGCGTACGACTCACTCAAAGAGCGTAACGTCACATCCCTGCTGATGACGCCTTATATACTTGAGGCGTTTCGCGAGAAGCTTGCACGCGATGGCGCTTTCGATAGTAAATAAGGCTTAATAAGGAAGCCACTTACAGAGAGGCTTCCTGTTTAATTGAGTGTGTTTTATGCACTTAAAATGTACATTTTAAATACCCCTTGTGTGCTTTAAAGGTATTTTTTAGGTGCTTACTCTTGATTGCATGGCTGGCATCAGTCTGAACGCTTACAGAGACGTTCAGGCTTTTGCGAACGCCGGATAAAGTGGATGTATTAATCAGTTGCTAATCGAGATGCACAGGTATTAAGGAGCGGCGGGTCGGGAATTCTGATTACCCAGCGCGCAGATATTTTTATATGTCATGTCCGCAGAAAACGGCCCGCGTTCGATAAGTGGAAGCAGCGTCTTAATTATGGTGACAAATTGCCATGTGGCCGATATTTCGTCGGCAAAAACCAGGACCTTTTATTCGCCTGCTTGATCAGTTTCACCAGGCACACTCATATCTGTGAAGCGGATGCGTGGTAAAACTGCCGGCCTGAAGTTGAGTTCTGTCAGGAGGACGGGTACTGGTTTTAAGCGCGCAAAACTAAGCACTGTCAGATTTATCAGGCAGACATGATTAATGTCTTAAATGTATTCAATATGTACACTTTAAGTACCTTATGTGTACCTTTAACGTACTTTCGCAACCGGAAGTTCTTTCCAGTTCGTCGTCCATGCTTTACTTAGCATTTCCCGCTTCATCTTCCATTCAGGGTCAATACCTTTACCCGCAAAGCCTATGCTGTAGCGCCCGGAGCGGTTCATCGAATCCATCAGACTCATAAGCGCCTCACTGCCGGCGCGCGGTGCCTCATCGTCAAACAGGTTGAGCTGCGCCACGCCGTTCGGCCGCAGCTCACTTAGCATGATGCCGGCTTTCGCATAGCGAAAGCCCGGGCGCCAGATCGTGTCTAAGGATTTCACCGCCGCCTCGATGATGTTGCGTGTGTCCTGCGTACCTACGCGCAGTTTCACAAACGCTGTGTTGCCGTAGCTAGGTTGTCCGGTATCGAAGGGGGAGGTGCGGATAAACACGGAGATGTGGTGGCAGAATTGTCGATCCTCACGAAGCTTTTCCGCCACGCGTTCAGCATATGCGCAGACGGATTGTCGCATCGCGTCATATTCCGTGATGCGCTCACCAAAGCTGCGGCTCACGACAATCTGCTGTTTGGGCGGGGGCGCATCCTCCATCGGGATGCAGGATTCGCCGTTAAGCTCGCGTACCGTTCGCTCCAGTACCACACCAAAATTCTTGCGGATGAAAGAAGGGGAGGTGCGTGCCAGGTCAAGCGCCGTTGTCACGCCGAGCAGCTGCAGGCGTTTTTCAAGCCGGGAACCCACGCCCCAGAGTTCACCCACGGGCTGACGGGACAGCAGCTTTTCGGTCCGCCCGGGATTGGCTGGCGTGAGCGCCAGCACCCCGCCAAACTGGGGCCATTCCTTACCGGCCCACTGTGCTGACTTCGCCAGGGTCTTCGTTGGCCCAAGCCCGACGCCGACCGTCAGACCTGTGCAGGTCCTGACGTGCGCCCGGATCATGCGGCCAAAGTCCTCATATGGCATAGCCATTTCCATGCCCGTGCAGTCACAGAACCCTTCATCAACCGAATACACCTCCAGCCGGGGCACCATCTCCTCGATGCAGGACATTACCCGCGTGCTCATTGAATGGTACAAGGCGTAATTACTTGAAAATATATGTATTTTCTCAGGGAAGTGCTGATTCTTTATCTTGAACCACGGATCGCCCATTTTCACATATTTTTTGGCTTCCTTGCTGCGCGCGATAACGCAGCCGTCGTTGTTCGACAGGATGGCCACCGGCGCATTTTTCAGGTCGGGCCGGAATACTTTCTCCGCACTGGCGTAAAAGCTGTTCACGTCAATCAGGCCAAACATGTCAGTTCCTTTTGCGAGGGGTATGCACGAAGTGCACCACTACGCCAAAGATCTCAAGCGTGTCCGGGTCCGGAATAATAACGGGATAGGCGGGATTCATAGGCTGCAGAACGGGTCCCTTCGGCGTAAGCAAAAGGCGCTTTACCGTGAATTCGCCGTAAAGCTCAGCGATAACCACGTCCTTGTGCTCCGGCGTCAGGGAGCGATCGACAATAAGCAGGTCGCCGTCATACAGGCCAATGTCCTGCATGCTGTTGCCCTGCGCGCGCAGGAAAAAGGTGCTTGCCCTGTGGGCTATAAGATATTCGTTGAGATCGAGCTCCTGCTCCGCATAGTCCTGGCAAGGTGAGGGAAACCCGCAGGGCACACGTTCCAGGAAAAGAGGCCTGAAGCTGGGCGGCGGATTGTCCGCCGGGTGCATCAACTCAAAGGCGTTAAACATAGCAAAAATCCCTGTCAAAGCGCTGTATGTATTTACAGTAGTATTAACTGGCTTACCGCAAGGTGCAAGATGGCAGATGCAGCACTGTCGTACTGGTTATTCGGGACCATTGATTTATATAGAGTTACAGCGAAGCGACAGCGCAATATTTAGCCTCTCCCATTCAGGCTTCTGCTGACGCGGCCTGCAGACGTTTATCAACAGCTTTATGCGCCGGATGTGCAGAAAAGATGTGGATAAGGGCCACCTTCGGCTTCCCCTGACGGGGTCGTCAGCCCTACTCAGCTAACCGGCAAAGCCGGCAAGCTTCACCGGACCGCAGGCGTTCCGGGCCTGACGGCTAGGGTCTGATGTCTGTAAAAACAGCGCATTACGTGCTGGCGCTCATCTGAAAACCTGTCAGCAGCCTTTTTATCACGGCCCTGATGTGTATGATTAGTGCTCACTTAAAGGACTACATAAACAGGGAGCTTGTTATGAAAACCATTATTTCCTCACACCAGCCCGGTACTGCCTGCCGCTTGCGGCGCACGGGCCTGCACTGACGCATTCAGATAGCGGCATCCTGCCGCAGACAAACACCCTAAAACAGAACCAGACAGCGGGACCTTAAGGGACCTGCAGCCAGCCCGTGGCTGGCGCGAACCGCGACGGCAAGAACTCGCCGCCGCTCTGAGGCGCAACGCCGTTTCGCTGCCGCTCAGCCGCCGTTGCTGCTGCATCGTGCTGTGCTTTTCCGCCGCATTTCACCGGTTTAAGTCCTTTCGCCGGGGCTGAGACAAGCACAGGCGCCGTGGCCGTCCAGGGTGAAGTGAACGCCGGGAAAATTTTTTTCCGGCCACTGCGTTAGACCGGAAATAAATGTCCCCGTCGCCCCGGACGTCTGCCGTCACCCGCGCTGGTTTACGCCCTCGCGGCGAAGGATCTCAAACGGGTGAAGTGAATACCGGAGGAAAAAACCAGCCGATTTCCACAAAACGTCAACACCGCGGCTCCCGAAACTCAACGGGTGACGTGGTTAAAACCCAACTGCATGAGGAGAACGAACATGGCTTCACGAGGCGTCAACAAGGTCATCCTGGTCGGCAATCTGGGACAGGACCCGGAGCTGCGCTACATGCCTAACGGCGGCGCGGTCGCAAACATCACGCTGGCCACGTCAGAAACGTGGCGCGACAAGCAGACGGGTGAAAACAAAGAGAACACAGAGTGGCACCGCGTGGTGCTGTTCGGAAAGCTCGCCGAAGTAGCGGGGGAATATCTGCGGAAAGGTTCGCAGGTTTACATCGAGGGCCAGCTGCGCACGCGTAAGTGGCAGGACCAGGGCGGTCAGGATCGCTATACCACAGAAGTGGTGGTGAACGTCGGCGGCACCATGCAGATGCTGGGCGGGCGTGGAGGCAACGCAGGCGCACAGACCGGACAGCAGTTCAGCGGCCAGCAGAGCGGTCAGCCTCAGCAGGCGCCTGCAGCGTCTGGTAACGGTGGTAAAGGGGGCAAGGGCGGCAAGGGCAGTCAGCCGCAGCCGGAACCCCAGGCACCGCCGCAGGGTAACTATCCGCCGGCAGATTTTGACGACGACATCCCGTTCTAGAGATTACGCGGCTTCGCTCACGCGAGGCGGCGGCGGCGGCGGTGAAAACAGCAGGTAACAAAGCAGGAAGGCGGCCGGAAAGGCCGGAAGGTTGCCCTGGCGGAGCTGTAACTCCGCGCAGGGCATGACAATCAAATTATGAGGAATCCGATATGTCAGCGACTCAGTCTAAAGAAAAAATTCGTAACGGCAAGTCTTCCACGTACTACGGTCGCCATCGCGGTGGCTACCGAAGCTGCTGCGGCAGCGAAATGACACGCGATGAAAGCGTGACACTGCAACGTCTTAAGGCCTTCACGCCAGGCGATTTTGAGGCCTACAGCGCGCGCGGGGAGGAATTTCGCCGGCGGCTGTGCGGGGCCGTGCTGAACGCCCTGCAGCTCAGCAAAGCCTGGCTTACCGACTGCGAATGCCGGGGAGAGTGGGGCGGGGTGTTCCCGGTTCACCTGCGCCTTACGCACCGGAAAAACCCGCTCGTCACGCTCGACATCCTGAGCCCGGGCAGCGAATCTCCGTTCTGGCACGGGCTTATCTGGATAAATCCCGATCACACCGGGCTGTACGTTCTGAACACCGAACAGTTTGAGCCGGAAACCATCGGCCAGCTGCTGACGCGTATTGAGGAGATGGTGTCTGCAGGCATTACGCCAGCGGAAATCGTGGCGGTACTGGGCAGAAAGGGAGCGCTCGCATGAATACAGTCATGATGATGCCGGCAGTGACGCCACGTTTTCATGCGCAGTGGCTGAAGGCCTGCAGGCTGCACAATATAGCTCCATGCCCTGCAGAGGTTTCAGCGTCGGTAAGGAAAACACCGACAAAGAGCAGGGCAGGTGTGCCGGTGCCCACATTGCACAGCCTGACTGTGATCATCGGACGGCCCGTTCGTACGGCTTCAGAGCGAACGCCGCAGGCGATGATGTATCTGGCTGAGGCGCAGGAAAAAATCATATGTGAGGCTGAAACGGCGCTGGCCAGCCAGTCTGTTCGCACATACCGGCGATGGTACTCATACTGGCGCCGCCGGGGCGTACAGGTGAACGATCTGCTGGACATGACGTGGGTATGGCGCCAGCGTGCCCGAACCGAATAAACGGAGATAAACACTCTTACCGGTCAGACCTGTTAATGTTTTAAGTCATGCTGACGATAATATTAAGGTCCTTCACCAGGGATGCACATTGATGGCAAATACGTTCGACGATGCTTAACAGCATCGTCTTTTTTTTGTATTTGACAAAGAACCAGCAGGGGTGGGTAACAGATTAAAAACCAATTTCGTCATTATCTGAATTGTATTGGTCAAACCTGCGCGGATACTCTGTCTCCATATCTGCGCCCCAGAAGCGTACAATTTTAATTTCACCGGGTTGATAGAAATCTGTAACTGTGAGCTCGAACTCTTCAAATATCATATCCAGCTGTAATCGGGCGTCCCGCGCGTCTCCATGAAACCATTCAGACTCAGCATCATCATAAAAACATATTCTCCCTAAACCTGCTGTAAGTTCTTGATGGATAGCACTTTCTAATCTTCCTAATTTAACATTTAATGAAGCTGGCACAAAATAAGCCACTTGGAGTGCAAGCGTTGGATCCCCTGTTCGGAGGTCTTTCAAACGCTTGACAGGATGTTGTATTGTTTTACCGACTTTAAACCTGTTGATATCTGTTCCACTCATTAGAACATATATCCAGGAACCATCTTTTTTGTTTAAAAACTGATGCGACATGGCTTGTATCTCTTTTTTATTGGAGGAATGCTGTTTGACAAGGTAAGGCTTCAGGCTGAAAGCAGGACTGGGCAGGGTGGTAATAACACTGCGCAGGGTTATGCCTCCTGATCGCGGTTGATCACTTTTCCTCTGGAAATGCCAACTAACAGCGCTGACCAATCACCGTTAAAATGCTTTAACCCATGTATCATCCAAATCTGCTCAAGAATCCAGATTACATTGCTGAAATCATTCAATTTTTCAAGCGAGGAGGATGCCATAAAGTCTTTTTCATCATATACACTGACAAACTTGTCGTTAAATATTTCAAGGCCGGTCAGTTGACGCTCTTCTGTCACATCGATATTTTTTGAATGAGTAACAGCATTCCTGAACGCGACCATATCTTGTATTGTTTCTTTGCACTTTTGTACTGGCTCAATGTCCGGGACGTCCAGTCGCTTTGACAGCCAATCAAATTTACCGAGCAAAGTGCAATTGATGTAGCGCTTATACTCACCCTTGCTGATGAAAACAGCTTTGCCGTAGGTCAGTAGTTTTGATTCAAGCGTAAAGCAGTAAAACGCCATAGCAGGGACGATTTTTTTAAAGCGATGCCCCGTCTCTGCGTGTTTAGCTTCTTCATGCAGATTGATTGCTATGGTTTCCAGAAAGCGATCGTTAACAATAACGCCTTCGATGATACTCATTTTCGACATTTCCTTTTTATAGACGAATAGAGGTAGCTATCGGCAAATAGAGAAAAATATTTATGTGCGATATGTAGCGACTGACATTGTGATGCAGGCTGGCTTTTAAGTAAGGCATAGATTCCATATGAAAATTGCTCTAAATCAATCTCAGTCTAACCAGCGAATTACAACCACTTTTTTGTTGCCAACCGAACTACTGCTGTCTTCGCTGGTTTCAACTGCGTAGCCCTCCATTCTCAGATAATCGCATGCAAACGCCAGCATTTCTGTATCGGTGTCATTCGCCATTTCCAGTATGTAATCACAGCGGCCGGAACCATGTGCAGAGGCCTGCTCAATCTCTTCAATCATTCGCTTCACGTGTGGTACAGCTGCTTTTGCAAGGCAATTTTCATGGATGGCTTTTTTACGCTCCCTGGTAAGCCTTACAGCATTTGTGGCATGAAAATGTCGTGGTAACAGGTCGTGTAAGGTTGAAAAACTCATTATTCCCTCCGGTAACGTTCAGCCCAGCATCGGGAAGGTTGTTAAACCCGACCTGACTATCTTAAAGGCCACAGTATCTTATCAATACTCATAATCACTACCCATCACATGCAGCCGATAACAAAATTAACAGCCTGATGGCCCCCTCCGGCTCCCCGGCGCTGCCGGGTCGTCGAGCCCCACTCCGCTAACCGGCAGAGCCGGTAAGCTCCGCCGAATCCCTCCGGGGTTCGGGCCTGCCGGCTAGGGTCTGATGGCTGACGGCCAGGTCAACCCCTGCAGCCGGCTGGCGCCGGCGCGTTCACTGGCCACAAAAGGACGTGGCCGCTGAGGACCGGCCCGGCACCGTGGCGTGCCGTTCCGGGGCTGCGCCCTGTTCATCCTTCCGCGTTCTGTTTTGTTCCCCTGAGCCCCTTCGCCGTGCAGAAACCTGGCACCCGGGCGTCCTCACGCAAGGGTCGCGCGCTAAACGGCTGCACCCGGTCCCTGCGGGCTGCGGCTTTGCCGTTTCCCCCTGCGTTCAGCCTGATGCCCGGTCGCCCGTTCTGCCCTCACGGCGAGGAACTCAGAGAAACATCACTTAAACCACACGGGAGACACAACATGTCACAGCAGAACGTCAACACCACGGCTTCAGAATCTAAAGAATCATCATCTTCAAAACTAAAAGCCGCGCGTCGGCCCGCTAAAGCGAAAGCGGATAAAGCCGCAGCGGCGGCAGTAGAGCAGGCGCTGGAAAAAATTGACATCGAGATGATCCCATTATCGCGCCTGGCAGTTTCCCCCCTGAACGTGCGCAGCAGGGTCTATGTGCAGTCGCGCATTGAGTCGCTTGCCGCCACTATCAAAAATGTCGGCCTGCTACATAACCTGATCGCGCATGACATGGCTAACGGGATGCTGGGCGTAGCCTGCGGCGGTCGCCGTCTCACCGCCCTGCAGCTGCTGCTGTCACAGGGCGTGTATCAGCCCGATCAGCTGATCCCGGTCAAGCGCGTCACGGAGGAGCTGGCGCGCGCGGCCTCGATGGTCGAAAACGGCGAGCGTGAAGATATGCACCCCGCCGAGCAAATCGCCGGATTCCGGGCGCTGGCAGACGAGGGAAAAACGCCGGCGCAAATTGGTGACCTGATGGGCTACAGCTCGCGCCACGTTCAGCGCTGCCTGAAGCTTATCGACCTTGCTCCTGCCATTCTTGACGAGCTGGCCGCTGATAAAATCACGCTTGAGCAGTGTCAGGCGCTGGCGCTGGCCGACACGCATGAACGCCAGCTGGAAGTGTGGGAGCAGGCCTCCGGGTATTACAACGCCTCCGCTGAAACCATTCGCAGGCTGATCACCTCCACAGAGACGGCAATCAGCCACTCTCCAAAGTTTACCTTCATCGGCAAAGATGCCTATCTCGCGGCGGGCGGCTCCATTCGTGCTGACCTGTTCAGTAGTGAGGACGAGGGCTATATCGACACGGCGCTGGTTGAGCAGCTGACGCTGCAGAAACTGCAGCAGATTGCCGACGCCGTGCAAAAGGAGGAGGGGTTTGCCTGGGCAGAGGTCAGGATGGACAGCCGTTTACAGAGCTGGAGCAGCGAGGTTTCAAAATCCTGGCACCTGCTGCCGGAGCGCTGCCCGGAGCTGACGCCGGAAGAAGACGCAGAGTTGAGCGAGCTGCGGGCGCAGCTGAAGCTATCAGAAGATGACGCACTGGACGTGACGCTGAGAAAGCAGATCGCCGCCCTGGAAGAAACGGGCCTGAAGCGCAGCTGGGCAGGCGTGGACAAGGACAAAGTCGGAGCGATGATCTGCTTTGAGCGCGGTAGCTGCTTCATTCAGCGCGGGGTGCAGCGCCGTGCCGACCTGCCCAGAAAAGAAAAACCCGAAAACAAGGGTGACCTGCAGACGCTTTCCGAAGACTACTCCGCTACGCTGGTTCGCTCGATGTCCTGCGAGCGTTCGCTGGCCGTGCAGGCGGCGCTGAGTACGGAGCCGGAAATCGCGCTTGCCATGCTGACCTGGACACTGTGCCGCAGCACTTTCAGCCATAAAAGTTATGAAGGGACCCCAATGAAAATCAGCCTCACGGATAACAACACCGCGCTGGTTGCCGCAACGTTTGCGAAGGAGGAGACAAAAGCCTGGCAGTTTCTTCAGGCGCAAAAGGCGCAGTGGGAGGCAAAACTCCCTGAAAACTGGTCGCAGGACTTCCGCTGGCTGATGGGCTGGAGCACGGACGAAGTGCTCCAGCTGCAGGGATTCTGCAGCGCCACGGCGGTGTGCTGCTTTCAGGACCGCGTCTATGGGCGCAGCCAGACCAGCAATCTCGATACGCTGGAAACGGCGCTGGGCTTTGACCTGGCGGAGTGGTGGCAGCCGACCGCTGAAGGTTTCTTTAAGCGGATCAGTAAAGAGCAGATTGCCGGAGCGCTGACGGAGGCAGGCAAAACGGGCAACGCCAGCGACGCGGAGAAAATGAAGAAAGGCGATGCGGCTGAGTTTGCCGAAGAGGTCATGAAGGACTCCCGCTGGGTGCCCGCGTGGATGAAACCTCTGCGGCCTGCAGCAGAAAATAACAGCGCAGACGAAACGGGCAGCGAAGGCTGACAGCGACAGACCGCCCTCCGGGGCGGTCATTAAAGACAAGGAGAAAAACCATGAACACTATTCCCCGTCATCTTTCACTTGTTCCGGCCTGCCCGTACTCGCTTGCCATCAGTCTGGCGATTGCTGAGGTCGAAAAGCGCCTGCAGGGCAGAGCAGCTCGCGGCGCACACCCCTACGCCAGCGCGTTCGTGCGGCATTACTGCGGGACGCGCACCATCAAGGCCGATCAGCTGCGCCAGGTCATGCCTGAATACTCACCTGGCGATCGTGCTGCGCCGCCTGCGCGGGAGTACCTGGCCGCGCTCGATACGCTTATCGCATCACGCGGCGAGCGCTGTCCCTCGCCGCTGTCGCAGGATACTGGTTCAAGGCTGTTTCCTCTGACCGCAGCCCGTTTTACGGAGCGACGAGAAAAGCGGCTCTCACTGCGTCAGAACAGGGAACACAATCGGGAATCCCGTGAACGCGAACAGAAACGCAGACGCTATCAAAACCGCCTCGCGCAGGCGGCGCTGGAGCTGGTATTTCATACGCCGCAGACGGCAGGGCGCTGGTGCGTTCACTGGCAGGGCCAGGACATTTATGAAAGCGATCTGCAGTCACTGGTTCTGACCTGGCTGAAGCGATTTGTGTCATGCAGGCATATCGATACGTGGGAGTGGCACGACCAACCGTTATGGCGCGTGATGCTCGACATCAGCATTCTGGCCGGTGAAATGAGCGCCTTCAGCAGAATGACTGACCGGTTCGCGCTGCCCGTGCTGCTGACGTGCCGACCCTGATCCTGTTAAGCCGGGCGCATCGTGTCCGGCTTGTTGCCTGCACTGGCCGCGTCTGAAAAGCGGGCGGCCCTGCGGGCCGGGGAAAGACGGTGCTGCCGCACCGCCTCTCTCCCTTCGCCTGCGCTTTCTCTCTCCGGGACGCTGTCTCACGGTCTTCTCTCTCTGCTTCCTGCTGCTCTCCGTTCTGCTGTGCTGCAGCTGCTTCTCCGTTTTTCTGTCCA
>Ga0209371_1000287_pt1 | contig 57449 bp, 48 predicted proteins | sample AgamicAtAmrz_FD_187165 | JGI IMG/M metagenome (GOLD analysis project Ga0209371, IMG submission 187165) | Agave microbial communities from Guanajuato, Mexico - At.Am.rz (SPAdes) (version 2) | ecosystem: Host-associated > Plants > Roots > Rhizosphere | place: Guanajato, Mexico | collected 2012-06-07
GGCAGCGACAAGGCCGTCACCGTCAGCGACATCACCGCCAGCGGCGCCGATGCGGGCAACTACAGCTACAACACCACCGCGCATACGACGGCCGACATCAGCCAGCTCGGCATCATCGTCGATGCCACCGGGACCAATCGCGTCTACGACGGCAGCACGGCCGATGCGGTCACGCTGGCGAGTGCCGGCGTGCTGTCCGGCGATACGGTGAGCTTCACCGGTACCGGCAACTTCCTCGACAAGAATGTCGGTACTGGAAAAACCGTCAGCGTCTTCGGTATCACGGCCAGCGGCAGCGAAGCGAACAACTACAGCTTCAATACCAGCGCGACCACGACCGCCGATGTCACCCCCGCGACGTTGACCTACCGCGCGGATGCGGCCCATTTCAAGATCGGACAGATACCGAGTGGTTTGAGCGGTGCCGTAACCGGGCTGGTCGGTGGCGATACCTTGGCCGATGCCACCGACGGCACGCCGACGTGGCAGACGCCCGCCACCGCGGCCAGCCTGGCCGGGTCGTACGCCATCGACGGCAGCGGCCTGTCCGCACTCAACTATCTGTTTGAGCAGGCACCAGGCAACGCCGCCGCGCTACATGTGGTCGATGGCAGCGCGCCCCCCCTTGTCGTCAGCACCGTCGCCGGGCTGCAGCGATCCCCCGAGGGTACCGATGCGGTCCATGCGCCGCATGCGCCGGATGTGCGCATCGTCGACGGTGGAGTTCGTCTGCCGTGAATCACGCAACCCGCACATCGCGCGCCCCGCGCAAGGATCACCGAATGCCGTCACCGTTCCGCTTTCGCTTGGCCCCGATTGCACTGGCCTGCATCGCCCTGCCGCTGGCCACGCGAGCGCAGACGATCCCCAACAGCGGCCAGATCCTGCAGCAAGTGCCGTCGAAGCCTCCGGAGAAACCCGTCGCCGCACCGGGCCTAGCGATCGAATCGTCGACCAGCGACACCACTGAAGACACCACCCCGTTCGCGGTGACGCACCTGCAGGTGGAAGGCAACACCATCTTCGACAACGCAACCCTGCATGCGCTGGTCGCCGACGGCGAAGGGAAAACGCAGACCCTGACCGAGCTCAACGCGCTGGCGCAGCGGATCACCGCCTACTACCGCGCGCACGGCTACCCGCTGGCCCGCGCGCTGGTACCGGCGCAAACCTTGAGCGGCGGCACGGTGCGCCTGCAGGTGGTCGAGGCGCGCTACGACCAGATCGAAGTAGCCAACCAAAGCCTCGTCGGCGACGACCTGCTGCGCGCCATGCTGGCGCCCTTGCACTCCGGCGAGGTCGTCACCCAGTCCACGCTGGATACCCGCTTGCTGCTGCTCGGCGACCTGCCCGGCGTGGAACCCCACGCCACCCTGCGCCCCGGTACAGAACCAGGCACCTCGACCCTTGACGTACAGGCCGACGCCGAACCAACTCTGCAAGGCCAACTGGTCGCCGACAGCGCAGGCAGCCGCTACACCGGCCGCCTGCGCGTGGGAGCCTCTCTCGACATCAACAATCCGATGCGCCACGGCGACCAGCTCAGCCTGGGTACGCTCACCTCCGGCCACGGCTTGCGCTACGGCCGGCTGGGCTATCAGTTCACCCTGAACGGGCATGGCACCCGGCTCGGCGCGGCGTATTCGATGCTGGCCTATGCGCTGGGTGGTCCGCTCGATGCGCTGGATGCACACGGTACCGCCCGGGTTTCCAGTGCCTGGCTGACGCAGCCGCTGGTGCGCACGCACGACAGCCGACTGGACCTGCGTGTGCAGTTCGACCACAAGCAACTGCGCGATCGCATCGACAGCACCGCCCTTCGCAACGACCGCGATAGCAACCACTGGACAGCCAGCATCGCCAGCCAGCACGGCGACGACTGGGGCGGCGGCGGGCTGAGCAGCGCCAGCCTCAGCCTCGGCCACGGCCGGCTCGGCTTCGCCAACGCCGCGGTAGCGGCCGCCGACGCTGCGACCGCACGCACGCAAGGTAGTTACACGCATTGGAACGCCAGCCTCGCCCGCCTGCAGAACCTCGGTGCCGCTACCCGCGTGTATGTGGGCCTCAGCGGCCAGTACAGCAACCGCAACCTCGACTCCTCCGAGCAGTTCCTGCTGGGCGGGTCGAACAGCGTGCGCGGATACGACGTCTCCAGCATCGCCGGCGCCAGCGGCTGGCTGGGCACGGCAGAGCTGCGCCACGACCTGCCGTTCGACTGCGCCGGCCGCTGCGAGGGCAGCCTGTTTGTCGATCATGGCAGCCTGCGCGTCAATGCCGACCCGTGGATCGCCGGCCGCAACCAATTCGACCTCGATGGCGTCGGCATCGGCTTCAGCTGGGTCGGCACGCGCCATTGGCAGGCGCAAGTGCAACTGGCCACGCCGCTGGGCGCCACACCCACATCGCTCGGCAAGCGCAGCTCCGCACGGGCATGGTTACAACTGGTCAGGGGTTTCTGAGCGGTGCGCAAGGGACGGAGGTAATTGAATGCCGTCTTTGCTCTCCTGATTCCCACATCGCGTGCATCCAAGGTTGCGAAGCGATAGCTCAGTGGAGAGGTCCACGCGGCAGCGATGTGGCGACGCCCGAAGGCTGCAAGCTGCGCTCCAGCGACCTGGTCTGTTGGTCGCTTCTGGTGCTGCAGGCAGGAGCGCCTCCATCCGCCATTGGTGAATATTCCGCATGAGCTTGTTCGTATTGGCACGCCTTATCATCCGCCGTTCGAACCCGTACCTTGTGTGCATTCCCCCATGGAAAGCCCGCGATGAAGACATGGTTGATCACTGGCGCGTCGTCTGCGGCCGCCCGTCTGGACAATCCGATGGCGCTGAAGTCGCTGACGCTGACTGCGGGGAAGGTATGAAGTGGCCGCTCGCGCTTCTGCTTGCGGCCCCCTTCGTCGTCGGAGCCAGCGAGCCCATGCCCTCCCCGGCCGAATCCAACCAGGTTGCCGGCACGTGGCGCATGGTGGCCGCCACGTTGGAGACCGATGGCAAGACCCAGCGGCCTTATGGCGAGAATCCCCAAGGCATGCTCGTCTTCACTACCGACATGCATTTCGTCGAGGTCCTGACCGATGGCGACGCCCCGCGCTTCGCATCGGACGCTCGTGGTGGTGGCACCGACGCAGAGAACAAGCGCGCCATGGCGTCCAGCATCGGGTTCTTCGGCACGTACACGGTGGACGAGCACGGCCGTTTCGCCGGCAACCGCGTCGAGGGGGCCACGTTTCCCAACTGGGTGGGCGCCGTGCGAACCAGGCGGGACCTGCAGCTGACGGTCGAGGGTGATCGGATGTACGAAACGTTCACCCGCCCGGACGGAGGACGGGTGAGCGCGGAGTTCGTGCGAGTCCGTTAGCCCGCATCGGGAGAATCTGCGGAAACACGTTCCCAGGCGCGGCTGCCGGCCCTGGGCTAGCCTGTTGGCGCCTCGGCCATCCTGCGCAATCTCCCGGCATCCTTGGCTGGAGGCAGCCCAAACATGCGGGCGTAGTCACGGCTGAATTGCGAGGGACTCTCGTAGCCCACGCGATATCCGGCGCCTGCGGCATCCATGGCCTCGGCAACCATCAGCCTGCGCGCTTGTTGCAGCCGCAACTGGCTACGGAACTCCAGCGGGCTCATCGACGTGACCGCCTTGAAGTGCACATGGAAGGTGGAACGGCTCATGCCGGCGATATCGGCCATTTCATCGATCCGGCATGCTTCGCTGTAGTGCTCCCTCAGCCAAGCGATGGCCCTTGCAATTTGATTCAGGCGGCTGTCCGCGGTCGCCATCTGCCGGACGATGGCGTTGCCAGGGTCGGTCAGAAGGCGATAAAGGATCTCGCGCACCACCAGCGGGGCCAGCGCGTCGATGTCGTTCGGCCTGTCGAGCAATGCCGCGAGCCGTACCGCCGCGTCCAACAGTTCGGGCGTCGTGTCGTTGAGGGCAAGGCCGGCGGAGGGCGCATCGTCATTCACGCCGGGTGCGGGATGACGCAGGGCAAGGTCGCTGAGTTCGGTCATGTCCAGGTCGATCACCAGACACAGATAGGGAACCATCTCGCTGGCCTCGATGACCGACCCAGTGACCGGCAGATCGACGGATGCGAGCAGGTACCTGGCCGGGTTGTACACATAGGCGGTCGTTCCCAGCGTCACCCGCTTGCGGCCCTGCGCGACAAGGCAGAGCGTCGGTTCGTACACCACGGGCATCGGCATGGTGAGTGTGCTGGAGCGAACCAGGCGCATGCCTGGAATCGGCGTGTCGTGCATGCCATCGCCCTGAGCGTGACGCCCCAGGAGATCGGCGAGCTTTGCCAGTGAGTCCATGCGTCACTCCATCGATGGATCGGTGTGCCAGCGAGTCGAAGCCCGCACCCGGACGATCGTACAAGAACGTCGGACGATCCCGCTACAGGCTTCGGGCCTGTCGACAGCAAGCTTGCTCCATGAAAATTCAATATACCGACTCTGACATGAGTTCATGATGCCCATCCCCTTGCACTAGACAAAAATCGTCTTCTCGGACGATCCGGCATGTGTGCCTCGCCCTGCCCTGGCTACGAAAGGAGAACCATGATGCGAACCTTGCCCGCCGCCCTGATCCTGTCCACGACAGTAGGCAATCCTGTTCCGGCCACCGCACAGACAACGGCCGAACCGCAACTGGGGACCTGCGCCACCAACGGATCGACGAGCCCCGGCGAGCTTCATCGCGAATGGATCATGGTGGGCTGGGAAAAGCGCCGCGGCGATCCTCCGTTCGATTTTCGCCAGAGGCTGGGCCACCTGTATCACTGGAACTCCAGCGATGTCCGGCTCTACGACGACTTCGATCCCCAGCACCGGGTGGCGCGCAGCGCGAGTGAATGGGCCGCGATCTGGACGGAGCCCTTCACCGCGTTGCGGGCCGCCAGGCACAGCGTCACGGATGGTCCGGACGTCATCCATGGCGACGTCCTGTCCGCTTCCACCCTCGAATTCGCGGCGCGCCTCGAGACCGCGGCGGAGGAGATCGTCGGCATCAGGGCGCGCTCCTCTCTGGTCTGGCAGTGCACGTCCGCTGGCTGGAAGATCGTGCGCGAGCACACGTCCACGCGTCGCGTGTCGCGGGAGGAGATCGATGCGATCGTCCCTATCCGCGAATGAGATCACACCGACAAAAAGACCGAACAGGCCGGTGCACCCGCTCAACGCTGGTGCGGCTGTGTCACGGCACCGGCGAGCAGAGCGGGCGGAACACAACCCATCCCTCGTCATCGAGGTGCCCAGGGACGAGGCGCTTCGACGCTCCGGCAACACGCAAGGTCCCTCACGCGCGCAGAGTCGTATTCCTGCACGCTCCAACACCCAGGAGCACGACATGACGATGCCAAGATTCATCACGGCGGCGGCGCTGGTTCTGGCCATGCTGATCAGCGGTTGCGCGCTGGCCCGGCCGGTCGATTCGACCACGGAGCGAAACCGCCAGTTCATTGCGCAAGCCTTCGAGACGTGGGCGGCCGGCGGCGGGACGTTCTTCCAGGACGTACTGGCGCCCGACGTGATCTGGACGATCAAGGGAAGCGGCCCGGCGGCCGGAAGCTATGCGGGTCGCGATGCATTCCTGGAACAGGCAGTCGCCCCCTTCGCGGCACGCCTTTCCTCCCCCGTCCGGCCGACGGTGAAAGGCATCTGGGCGGAGGGCGACCACGTCATCGTGCATTGGGACGGTGCCGCCACCGCCGCCGACGGCGCGCCCTACCGCAACAGCTATGTGTGGATCTTGCGAATGACGCATCTGCGCGCAAGCGAAGTCACGGCCTTCCTCGACCTGGCGCCCTACGAGGATGTCATCAGGCGAATTCCGATCAACCGGCAGGAGAATACGCACATGAGCAAGCATCCTTACGTCGGGATGTGGGTGACCAATGACGGGCGCATCCGTCACGAGCTTCTTCCCGGTGGCCGCTACGACGAGGCGCGCGGCACGCGGGAAAGCGCCTATCAGGGCCGCTACGAGGTGAAGGGCAACCGGATCGAATACTGGGACGACACCGGGTTCACCGCCGACGGCGTCTTTGTCGACGAAAATACGCTCCATCACGGTGGAATGATCTTTCGGCGTCGATAGCTGCCCCTTTTGCTCTGCATGCGAGTCGAACGCATCCACCGCAAACGCGGCAAAGGCGCCAAGGCAAGCCCGCGGGAAGATCAGCGTTCCATGGCGCTCGCGTCGCTCGAAGGTTGAGGCCGGGCTCCAAAGCGATCCTCATACAACTTCGCTACCCAGTCGACAAAGACTCTGACGCGCGGCGACAACTGGCGATGCAGCGGGTACATCGCCGACACGGGCAGCCCCGTGCTCGGCCAGTCTCCCAGGACTTCCACCAGCCGACCATCGCGCAGCGCATCCTCGACGTGGAACCGCGGCAGCTGGATCAGGCCGCAGCCGCGCAGCGCGCAGGTCACGTAGCTTTCCGCGTCGTTGACCGCGATCCAGGCGCCCAGCTCGAATTCGCGGACCTGTCCATCGACGACGAGCTCGAATGGGTAGCTGCGATCATGGCTGCTGGCAAAGAACCCGACGGCCTGATGCGAGGACAACGCATCGGGCGATCGAGGCGTGCCGAAGCGCTGCAGGTAATCCGGGCTTGCGCAGATGACTTCAGGCAAGACAGCCAGACGCCGCGCCACCAATGACGAATCCCTGGGCGTGCCGGCGCGCACGACGCAGTCGATTCCCTCGCGGACCAGGTCAACCAGGCGGTCGCCGCTGCTGATGACGAGATCGATCTGCGGATAGCGGTTGCGGAACTCGTCGATGCGCGGCAACACGATCCGCGTCGCGTGGGTGCCGTGCAGATCCAGGCGCAAGGTGCCGCGTGGGTTCGCGGCGATCGTGCGCAGCGAGGATTCGGCGTCATCCAGATCCGCCAGCAATTGCACGCAGCGCTCGTAGAACGCCTGGCCATCGAGGGTCGGCCGCACCTGGCGGGTGGTGCGTTCGAGCAGCCGCGTGCCCAACCTCGCCTCCAGTTCCTTCAGCGCATGGGTGGCGGTGGCGCGCGGGATGCCGAGCGCGCCGGCGGCCCGGGTAAAGCTGCCCAGTTCGACGATCCGGGTGAACAGTCGGAAGGAGTCAAAGCGGTCCATCGCCCTATTGTTGTCCATTTTTGAATTCAATTGCCAATTCAAGCTGGTTTATTCGGATGGCGACAACGAGAAGAATGCCTCTCGTACCCCGCGCCTTTCCCCCTGACACCTCACGGGAGCATGAAAATGACCAGCACCCCCCAACATCAGCCAGCCCGCCCCGACCCTGCCGTGCGGGTCGCCATCGTTGCCGGCGGCTCGCGCGGCATCGGCCACGCGATCGTGCGGCGCCTCGCGGCCGACGGTTTTGCCGTCGTCGTCAACTATGCCGGCAACGCTTCAGCGGCAGAGGCGGTCGCGCAGGACATCCGTGCCAATGGCGGCAATGCCATCGCCGTGCAGGGAGATGTCAGCCAGCCGGACGATGTCGCCCACCTGTTCGCGGCGACGCAAGAGGCCTTCGGCCGTGTCGATGTGGTCGTCAACAGTGCCGGCATCATGCCGATGGCGCCCATCGCCGAGTCCAGCCTCGCCGACTTCGATCGCGTCATCGCCGTCAACCTGCGCGGCAGCTTCCTGATGCTGGCGCAAGCCGCACGTCACCTGGGCGAAGGCGGCCGGATCATCGCACTGTCCACCAGCGTGATCGCCAAGTCCTTCCCCAACTACGGGCCCTACATCGCCTCCAAGGCCGGTGTCGAGGGATTGGTGCCGGTGCTCGCCAACGAACTGCGTGGCCGCGGCATCACCGTCAACGCGATCGCCCCGGGGCCTGTGGGCACCGAATTGTTCTTCAACGGCAAGACCGCGGAGCAGATCGCGCACATCAGCAAGCTCGCGCCGCTCGAACGCCTCGGCACGCCCGAGGAGATTGCGTCTGCCGTCGCCTTCCTGGCCGGGCCGGATGGCGGCTGGGTCAATGGCCAAGTGCTGCGCGTCAACGGCGGCTACGCCTGACCGCACGCTTCCTTCTCTTGCACAACGCAAGCGCGCACATCGGAGGTTCCCCATGAATGCAGATCCGAAGCACGTCATCCTCGTCACCGGTGCATCCAGCGGCTTCGGCGCGCTGTCGGCCCGGGCGCTCGCCCGCGCGGGCCACATCGTCTACGCCAGCATGCGCGAGACCGCTGGCCGCAACGCTGCGCAGGTGCAGGCCGCACGCGACCATGCGAACGAGCACGGTGTCGACCTGCGCACGATTGAACTGGACGTGCAGTCCCAAGCATCCGCCGACGCGGCAGTCGCGCGCATCGTTGTCGATCACGGTCGACTGGACGTGGTGATGCACAACGCCGGGCACATGGTGTTCGGCCCGGCCGAGGCATTCACGCCCGAGCAGTATGCGCAGATCTACGACGTCAACGTTCTCGGGACGCAGCGCGTCAATCGCGCGGCGCTGCCGCAGCTGCGCCGCCAAGGCCGTGGCCTGGTGCTGTGGATCGGCAGCAGCAGCCATCGCGGCGGTACCCCGCCCTATCTCGCGCCGTATTTCGCCGCAAAGGCCGCAATGGATGCGCTCGCGGTCAGCTACGCCGGCGAACTTGCGCGATGGGGGATCGAATCCTCGATCGTGGTGCCCGGCGCGTTCACCAAGGGCACCAACCACTTCACCCACTCGGGCACGCCCGCCGATGCGAATCGGGTCGCCGACTACGACACCGGTCCGACCAGGGGCCTGGCCCAGGAAATCCTCACCGGACTCGCCGCTTGCGAGCCGCCGGATGCCGACGTGGCCGCCGTTGCGCAGGCCGTCGTCGATGTCGTCGATTCACCGTTTGGAGCGCGACCGTTTCGCGTCCACGTCGATCCGTCCAGTGACGGCTGCGAAGTCGTAAACGCCGTGGCCGACCGCATTCGCGCCGAGTTCCTGCGCCGCATCCAGCTTGGCGATCTGTTGGCGCCGCGCGATCACTCGGCGCCAGCCGAGGAGGCATCCCATGCCGCATGACGCCGGTGTCGCCACTGAGCTCAAGATCACCCTGGGCGAATCCGTCGTCGCGACGGTCGCGGCAACGATCAGCGCGCTGGTGCTGGAAGTTCCGGTCTGGGCGATGTTCGTCGGATGGATTTCCTATTTCACGCGAGGTTTCACTCTTCGCCAAGGACTGATCAATCTGGCCTGCGTGTTCATCGGGCTCGGGCTGGGAAGTGCCGCCGGCGCAGCGACGCACGCACTCACGCCCCACCTGGGTTCGGCCGCTCTGACGGTCGTGGTGTTCGCCGTGTCGGCCGTCGTGCTGTCGTTGCGGCATCTGCCGGTGTTCAACAATCTGCTCGGCTTCTTCCTTGGGCTGGTCGCCTTCTTCGCTTCGCACCAGGTGCCGTCCTGGAGCGCATTCGCAGATTTGGGACTGGCCGCCGCCGTAGGCACGACGGCCGCCTGCATTGCCGCCGTGCTTCAGCGTCGCGCTCTGCGCGCCAACGCCCGAGCCTGATCCGCCAAGCGGAGATCCCGCTGAAGGCACGCGTCGCATCCACCATGCGCACCTCAGCCGCACCCCCGCCCTGCCCCGCAACGCGACAGCCCGCAGTCGTCGCCTTCCTGGAGGACACGATGCAACTTCCCACCCCGCGCGATGCCATCCGTCCTGCCCACGCAGGCTCGCACCTGATCTTTCCCTTCCTGCACGGCTTGTATGCGCGTGTCGAGCCGTTGGCCTATGCCCTGCTGCGCGCCGTGTTCGGCGCGGTGCTGATGACCCATGGCCTGCCCAAGCTGCTGCGAACCTCGCATGGTTCGATGGCCGACCCGATGGGCGGTTCAATCAACCTGATCGAGAACGTCCTGCACCTGCCAGCGGCACCCGCGCTGGCGATGTTCGTCGCCTTGCTCGAAGGCGCAGGCGGCGCCCTGCTTGCCATCGGCTTTGGCACGCGCGCCATTGCCGCCATGGTGGCGGTGCAGATGCTTGCGATCTGCGTGGCTCTGGGGCCGACGTGGCCCTGGATCGATCGCGGCATCGAGTTCCCGTTCCTGATGATGTTCCTCGGACTGTTCATTGCCTTCAAGGGTGGCGGCCGCTGGTCGCTGGACCGCGCCGTTGGGCGCGAACTTTGAGATCAGGGACCTGCCATGCAGGCCAATCGCTCGACGGCTTGGGAGCGCCAAGCCCGGTCCGGGCCACGCCGTTTCGTCGAGTCGAAAGGATGCCGCAGCGGCTGGTCGGTGCATCAGCGCCCGCAGGTCCGGTCCCGGCGCCGTTAAAGCACGGATTTCAGATTGTCGAAGGCGTCACGCAAGAATTTGGCGGCAGGCTTGCGCTTGCCGTTCTGTTCGCGCCACGCCTGCAGCGCGATCTTCATCGCGCCGATGGAGACCATGGCCACCATCCGCAGCGCCGCGCGCCGTTCGGGTTGCCGCCAGACCTCGCACAGCGCGTCGAACAGCGCCTGTTCCTGCTGCGCGTAATGTGCCTGCTTGCGCGCAAGCAACGATTCGCTCGACAGCATGAGATTGTCGACCGCGATCATCTGTTCGGTCGTGTACTGCGCGATGTGCTTGACCATCACATCGCGGACCGCGTCCAGCGGAGCCACGTCGGGCGACGTCTTCAGCAGGCTGGCGATCAGGCTCGCGCCGTCGGTGTCCAGCCAGAAGAAGATGAGGTCGTCCTTGGACTTGAAGTACGAGAAGAAGGTGCGGCGCGAAATGCCGGCCTCGGCGGCGATCGCGTCCAGCGTCGTGCTGTCGTAGCCCTTGCTGAGGAACAGGCGCTGGCCGACCTCGGCGATGCGCTGCTGTGTTTGGCGGCGCTTGCGTTCGCGCAAGCCTTCCGTGGGCGCGATGCCCGCGCGGGAAAGAGGTTCAGACATCGTGGATGGGGGCCTTTGCATGGTTGCACCTGGCGCGAAATTCTCAAGCGCCCAGCGCACTTTTCATGTACTTAGCTTATCAGAGCAGGGCCATTGCCCGAGGCCGTCGTCCGATCGTGGGCAGCGGCCGCTACGGCTGGACCTTGCTCGCAGAGCGGGCCTGAGCCTCGCCTGCGTTCGTCGAAGCGGCCAGCCGCTGCCGGTGCGCGAATCGCGATAGCAGCCGCGGCGCATGGCCGGCGTGCAGGATCGGTGCTGGCCGCGTACGCGCTACCGGCCGTGGCTGGCGTGGGAACCGGCTGCAGAGAGGGCAGGCAGCCGGATCTCGACGCCAAAGCCGCGGCCGTCGAGTCCGGCGCCGCAATGCAGCCGCCCTCCATGCGAGGCGACCACGCGCTCGACCAGCGACAGCCCCATGCCAATGCCCTGCGCGCGATGGCCGGTGCCAGCGCGGTAGAACCGCTCGAATACCCGTTCGTGCTCGCCCTCGGCGATGCCCGGGCCGTCGTCGGCAACGGTCAGGACCGCCGTCCGCGCGCGCCCGTCGCCGTCGACCCGGGTTTGCAGTCGCACGCGCGTGCCCGGCCCTCCGTGCCGCAAGGCGTTGTCGAGCAGGTTCCTGACCAGGATTCCCAGGTCGTCGATGTCGCCATGCACCGGCGCGTGCCCGCCTTCGACCTCGATCGATTGGCCAGCGCGCAGCGCGACCAGTTCGAATTCGTCGGCGACCATTCCCACGACCAGCGCCAGATCGAGATCCGCCGCGCGCGCAGCGCCACCGCCGCCCTCCACCCGCGCGGCATCGAGCAGTTGCTGCGCCAGCCGCGAGGTACGCTCGATCCCGGCGACCAGGTGGTCGAGCGCCTCGCGCGCCTCTTCGCGGTCGCCCGCGTGCTGCAGTACCTGCGCCTGGGCCAGCAACGCCGCCAGCGGCGTGCGCAGTTCGTGCGCGGCCTCGTCGAGGAACTGGCGCTCGTGCTGCAGCGCCTGCGCCAGCCGCGCCATCGACTGGTTGAACGAGCGCACCAGCGGCGTGAACTCGTCCGGCAGCCCGCGTTCGGGCAGCGGCGCCAGATCCAGCGGCGCACGCCTGGCGAGCGACTCGCTAACCTGCACCACCGGGCGCAGCGACCAGTGGATCACCAGCCAGATCGCGCTGCCGATGCACAACAGGAGCAGCAGCGCGCTTCCGAGGCTGGTGCCGAACCACCGCCGCAACTCCGCCTGCAGCGCGGCATGCGGCAAGCCGACCTGTACCTGCACCCGCGCGTCGGCATCGCTGAGCGAGAACACGCGCCAGGGGGCGCCGGCGATGGTCGCCTCCGAGTAGCCGTCCGCGAAGTCCGGCGCCATGGCATGCGCCGGCGCCGGCCGCGACGACATCAGTCGTCGCCCGGTGCCGCGCTCCCAGACCTGGAAACCCAGCGCGGCGAACTTGCCGATGGCCGGCGCCGCTTCGCCACCGAGTGCGAACTGGCGCTGCCGGCCCGCGGTCGCGATGTCCGCCGGCAGCGAATACAGGACCTGCTCGGCGACATTGCGCAGCATGCCATCGACCTCGCCGTCCTGCTGCGCCGTCATCTCCAGGTACAGCACCACAAACCAACCGCCCCAGGTGACGAGCAGCATCGCCGCCAGCGTGACCACCAGTCGCGTACGCAGTCCGCGCATCAGTCCTCGCTCCCCGCGCGGTAACCGAAACCGAGCTCGGTCAACACCACCTCGTCGCCGAGCTTGCGCCGCAGTTGGTGCACGTACACCGCGACCGTATTGCTGCCGATCTCCGCCTCGCCGCCGTAGAGCCGATCGCGCAGTTGATCGCGGCTGAGCACCCGGCCGCGCGACTGCAGCAGCGCCACCAGGATGCTGTACTCGCTCGCGCTCAGGCTCACCCGCTTGCCGCCCCGGGTCACCGTCCTTGCGGCGGGATCGACCTCGACATCGCGCCAGCGCAGCACCGGCGTCACCGCGCCGCGACTGCGGCGCAGCACCGCGCGCAACCGGGCCAGCATCTCGTCGCGCTGGAACGGCTTGACGATGTAGTCGTCGGCGCCGGCGTCCAGCCCGCGGACGCGGTCGCTGAGTTGATCGCGCGCGGTGATGATCAGCACCGGCGTCGGGTCGTAGCGGCCGCGCATCGTCGCCAGCACGTCCAGGCCGGAGCCGCCCGGCAACCCGAGGTCGAGCAGCACCGCGACGAAGGCATGCTCGACCAAGGCGGCACGCGCGGATGCCGCATCCTCGCAGTGGACCACACGCCAGCCTTCCTGGCCAAGCGCGGCCGTCAGCGCACGGCCGAGCATGTGGTCGTCTTCGACGAGGAGGAGTGCATCCATGGCGGCGCAGGCGGAAGAGAAGGCGATCGGCGATGTTCCGATGCCGGCATTAATACCGGATTAAACGCCGCATTCAAATCCCGTCGCGGGTCCAGCGCCCGCCACGGCGGCTCCTTCGTGCGGCAGCGCCGGCGCGATCGCCTTAAACGCAAATTAATCGCGCCCGCAGAAGTTGGCCGCGTCCGCTCCTGCCGCCGCATGGATGGATGCGGCCCGATCCCTCTCCCCTCCCACGAGGCACCGACCATGGCCCACTGCACAACTGCCGGCATTCCCTCCCGATGCGCCTGCGCCGCGGCATCCGTCGCGTCTCGCCGGCTGAATCGCCAAGGCGCGCCCGTGCGGCGCGCGCCGCGCCAGGACGCGCGCTCATGAATCGAACCACGACACCCGTGTCGCGCCGCCCGAGCCCATTGCAGGCGCTGTTCAATCTCCGCCGCGAGGAGGTCGGACCGGTCCTCATCGCGTCCTTGTTCTTCTTCTGCGTACTGACGGCGCTGATGTTGCTGCGCCCGGCCCGCGACGCACTGGGCATGGAGCGCGGCATCGAGGGCATCCGCTGGCTGTTCATCGGCACCGCGGTGGTGACGCTGGCGGTGAACCCGTTGTTCGGCTGGCTGGTCAGCCGCCTGCGGCGGCTACAGTTCATCGCCGCCACCTACGGGTTCTTCGTGCTGAGCCTGCTGGGTTTCTGGGTATTGCTGTCGTTCGCGCCCGGCGCGATCGGGCAGCGCAGCGGGCAGATCTTCTACGTCTGGTTCAGCGTGTTCAACCTGTTCGTCACCATGGTGTTCTGGGCGCTGCTGGCCGATCGTTTCAGCCTCGATCAGGGCAAGCGATTCTTCGCCCTGATCTCGGTGGGCGGCACCCTCGGCGCGATCTTCGGGCCCTGGCTGACCTCGCAGCTGGCCGAGCCGCTGGGGACGCCCAGTCTGCTGCTGGTCGCGGGCGGGTTCCTGCTGCTGGCCCTTGCCATGGCCTGGTTGCTGCTGCGTGTGGCGCCCGACAGGACGGGGGCCGAGGCATCCGGCGGTGCGGCCGGATCGGCAAGGGAGGCCGGACCGATCGGCGGCAGCGCCTGGGCGGGCCTGCGCGCGGTCTTCCGGTCGCGCTACCTGACCGCCATCGCCGGCTACATCGTGCTGATGACCGTGCTGGCGACCTGCATCTACTTCACCCGCCTGCAGATGGTCGCGGCCGCGGCGGACGGGCTGGACGCGCGCGCGGCGATCATGGGCAACATCGACATGTGGACGCAGCTCGCGGTGCTGGTGCTGCAGTTCACCCTGACCGGGAAACTCATCCAGCGCTTCGGCCTGGGCGTGACGCTGGCGATCCTGCCCGTCGCTACCGCGCTCGGCTTCGTCGGGCTGGCGATCTACGGCTCGTTCGTGGCGCTGATCCTGCTCGAGGCCGCCAGCCGCGCCGTACAGCGCGGCATCACCCGGCCGGCGCGCGAAGCGCTGTTCACCGTGGTCAGCCGCGAGGAGAAATACAAGGCCAAGGCCTTCGTCGACACCTTCATGTACCGCGTCGGCGATGTCGTCGGCGCGCAGGCCGAAGGCGTGCTCGGGCGGCTGGGCCTGGCCATGGGCGGGCTGGTCGGCGCGGTGGTGCCGCTGGCGCTGGCGTGGGCCGCGCTGGGCCTCTGGCTGGGACGCGCGCAAGCGCGGCGCAGCGCGACGCCGGCAGACGCCGCGCCAGCGCCCTCCGGTGGCGCGCATGAAGACCCGACCTCCCCTGCAGCGCATCCCAGCGTTTATTCCGCGCACTAGCGCGAATCGACCCAGCCCACCCACCCATCACCACGGCAGCCACGGAATGAACATGACGGCACGCAATCTCGTAAAGCTCGCGCTTCTCGCGCTCCCCGCCACCGCGCTTGGCCAGCAGCAGCCCTCGCCCGCTTCCGGCGCATGGTCCCTCGGTGCCGGCGTTGCGGCCATCGACAGCCCGTATGCCGGCGAAGGAACGCGCGTACGGCCCTTTCCCCTGATCGGCTACGAGGGAGAACGCGTCTTCCTGCGCGGCATCTCCGGCGGCGTGCACATGTACAAGTCCGACCGGTTCACGCTCGACGCGCTGCTGTCCGCCCGGCTCGACGGGTTCGACATCGGCGATCTCGGGCGAACCGAACTGCTCGCCAACGGCGTGAATCCCGACCTGCTGAGCGATCGCGACGACGGGATCGATGCCGGCTTTCGCGCGAGCGTCGGTTCGACGTGGGGCGCGGTCTCGCTCGAGGCCGTCCACGACATCTCCGATACCAGCGACGGTTACCAGATCTCCCTGGATTATCGGTATACGTGGTCGTTCGACCGCAGGACGCTCACCACCACCGCAGGCGCGAGTTGGATGTCGTCGGATCTCGCCGACTACTACTTCGGGATACTCGACGAGGAAGTCAGGCGCGGCGTCGCCGCGTACGCGCCGGGCTCGGTCGTGGTCCCGCGCCTCGGGCTGACGCTGATGCAGCCGATCGGAACGACGAAGTGGCAGCTGCTGGGGGCGATCGAGTATCGGTTCCTGCCAAGCGAGCTCAGCGACAGCCCGCTGCTGGAGCATGGACGCAACGGCCTCGGGCGCGTGGTGCTCGGACTGAGCAGGCGCTTTTGATCCACCAGGCGGGGCCACGACGCATCCCGGCAAATGGAGCGAGATGCGTCGTCCGCTGGCGGTTCCAACACGCCGATTCGCCGCCGCGTTCCTGTACTGGGCAGCTGCTGGATCGATCCGTCCGCATGCTCAAGAGAGTGCACCGACCTGGCGGCGACGCGGCGCTGGGCATCGGGCGCGAACACATCTTCGGATGAGTTCGCCGCCTTGTCGAACCAATCGCCATGCGGAATGCCCCTCGCAACCGGGCGATTCCGCCTCTCCTCCCCCTTCACCTTTAGGAAGACGATCATGACCAACTGGATAGCTCGCACGATGTTCTCCGCCCGTCGGCGCTCGGCGCCGGCCACCGGAACCGGCAGCCACAGCTCCCGGGATCCGCGCACCGCCCGCGACGGATGGCGAAACCGCCTCGCCCTCCTCGGCGTGCTGTTGAGCACTTTTTCGGCAGGCGGCGCGTTCGCGCAGAACCTGCCGAAGCCCGATTGGGGGCTGGCCGACATTCCCTCGCAGCAAGGCCGCATCTTTCTGGTTACCGGCGGCACCAGCGGCATGGGCTATGAAGATGCCCAGGCCCTGGCCGCTGCGGGCGCCCGGGTGGTGATCGCGGCGCGCAACCCGCAGCGGGGTCAGGAAGCGATCGATCGGATCAAACAGCGGACGCCTGACGCCCAGGTGCAGTTCGAAGCCGTCGATCTGTCCGACCTGTCCTCGGTACGCGCCCTGGCACGGCGCCTTGGCACCACGCTCCCGCGGCTCGATGGCCTGATCAACAACGCGGCTATCATGGCGCCGCCGGAGCGTGGCACGTCGGCCGACGGTCTGGAGATGCAGTTCGCCACCAACTACGCCGGGCATTTCGTCCTGACCGCCGAGCTGTTGCCGTTGCTGCGCAAGTCCGGGTCCGCTCGCGTGGTCACGTTGTCCAGCATCGCGGCGCAGCGTGGCCGCATCAATTTCGACGATCTCCAATCCAGGCAGGCCTATGACCCCATGGGCGCCTACGCCCAGTCCAAGCTGGCGTGCCTGATGTTCGCCTTCGAGCTGCAGCGACACAGCGAGGCCGAAGGCTGGGGCATCCGCAGCATCGCCGCCCACCCCGGCGTGGCGGTGACCGAACTGGTGGCACGCGGTCCCGGCCTGGACAGCGCACAGGGCCGCCAGTGGTCCAGCAACCGCGAGCACTTCCAGACCGCCGCCCAGGGCGCGGTGCCCACCCTGTACGCCGCCACCGCGGCCGAAGCGCGAGGCGGCGCCTACTACGGCCCGACCGGACCGAACGAACTCGCCGGACCGCTCGGCTTGGCGGCCGTTCCCGCTGCCGCCAACGATGCGACGGTGGCGGCCTACTTGTGGACGATCAGCGAAGAGCTCACCGGCACGCGCTTTCCCACGCGCGATCGTTGATCCCAGCGGACACCGCCCGGCGCAAAGCATCGGACATCCCGCACAGGACAAGGTCGCAGGCGCGGTCCGGGCGTTCGACTCCGGTGCGGAGGCCTGGGTGGCGTTGCGTCTGCTTGTGCGAGTACCCGGCCAGGCCATGTGCTTGGCCGACTCGATCGACCGCTGGCGCCGCAGGCGCCGGCACCCCTGGGAATCACCATGAGCCGGACCGACATGTCCACCCGGCGCCCGCATCTGTGGGAGGCCGCATTCGACCTTCGTCGCGACGAGTTCGGCGCGGTACTGATCGCGTCGCTGCTGCTCTTCTTCGTGCTGACCGCCTTGATGGTGCTGAGGCCCGCGCGCGACGCCCTGGGCATGGAGCATGAGATCGAAGGCGTGCGCCGGCTGATCGCCGTGACCGCGGTATTGACGTTGGCGGCGAACCCGCTGTTCGGTTGGCTGGTCGGCCGCTTGCGCCGGCTGCAGTTGATCTGCGCGACCTACGGCTTCCTCGCACTGACCCTGCTGGGCTTCTGGGGCCTGATCACGTTCGCACCGCATGCGGTAAGCCAGGGTGCACGCCATGCGTTCTACGTCTGGTTCAACGTCTTCAACCTGTTCGCCACCATGGTGTGCTGGGCGCTGTTGAGCGAACGCTTCAGCAGCGATCAGGGCAGGCGCTTCTTCGCCCTGATCTCGATCGGCGGCACGCTTGGCGCGATCTTTGGCCCATGGCTCGCCTCGCGGTTGGCCGAACCGCTGGGCACGTCCAGCCTGTTGCCGGTCGCCAGCGGCTTCCTGCTGCTGGGCATGCTGGCCGCCTGGCTGCTGCTGCGGGCCGTGCCCGACCGTGCGGACGACAGCGCCCTGGCCCGGTCGCTGCGCCCGGACGAATCTGCGCGTATCGGCGGCAGCGCCTGGGCCGGCATCGGCCTGGTTCTCCGCTCGCCCTATCTGGCCTGCATCGCCGGCTACGTGATGGTGATGGCGGTGATGGTGACCTTCGTCTACTTCACCCGCCTGCAGATGGTCGCGTCGATGGCCGAAGGCATCGACGCGCGCGCGGCGATCCTGGGCAAGATGGACATGTGGGCGCACGTCGCGGCGCTGGCGCTGCAGCTCACCCTGGCCGGACGGATCATCGCGCGCTTCGGCCTTGGCATCGCACTGGCGATCCTGCCTGTGACCACCGCGGCAGGTTTCATCGGGTTGGCGATCTACGGTTCGTTCGCGGCACTGACGCTGCTGGAAGCCGTGACCCACGCGGTCCAACGGGGCATCGCCCAGCCGGCGCGCGAGGCGCTGTTCACCGTGGTCGATCGCGAAGGCAAATACAAGGCCAAGGCGCTCGTCGACACCTTCATCCACCGCGCAGGCGATGTGGTGGGAGCCCAGGCCGAGGGCGCGCTGGGCCGGCTCGGGCTGGCGATGGGTGGCCTGGTCGGCGCGGTCGTGCCGCTGGCGCTGGCGTGGGCGGTGCTGGGACTGTGGTTGGGCCACGCGCAGGCGCGGCACGCGAGGCCGCCACTGGCGCGCGAAAGCCCGGTGCCGTCCGGCGGCGCGAACAATCGCCCCGCCCGGCCTGTCGCGTGATCACGTGCTCTTCCCCGGTGCGGACCTTCGGGAGGGAGTCCAGGCATTCAAGCGAGCCGTTGCAAAGCCGCGTCCGGACCCTTACATTGTGCACTAGGTGCAATTTTTAATGCACCAAGCGCAATCAACTTAAAGGCGATCATCATGACCAACTGGAAAGCTCCCGACTCGCTCTCTCTACGCGGTCGCATCGCGGTCGTCACCGGTACCGGAGGACTCGGGTTCGAGGACGCATTGGCGCTGTCGCGTGCCGGTGCGCACGTCATCATTGCCGGTAGAAGCCCGTCGAAAGGGGCGGTCGCGGTCGATCAGGTGCGTAAACGCGTTCCCGACGCGAATGTGCGGTTCGAAGCGCTGGACCTCGCCAGCCTCGATTCCATCGCGGCTTTCGGGGAGCGACTGCGCGCATCGATCGACTGCCTCGATCTGCTGATCAACAACGCCGGTGTGATGACGCCCCCGAAGCGCCGGGTGACTGCTGACGGGTTCGAACTGCAGTTCGGTACCAACCACCTGGGCCACTTCGCCCTGACAGCGCAGCTGCTGCCGCTGCTGCGCAAGGGCAATCAGCCACGCGTGGTCACGCTCTCGAGCATCGCCGCGCGTAGCGGCGCGATCAACTTCGACGATCTGCAGTCCGAGCGCGGCTACACGCCGATGGTCGCCTATAACCAGTCGAAACTGGCCTGCCTGATGTTCGCGCTCGAATTGCAACGCCGCAGTGAGGCATCTGGCTGGGGGATACGAAGCATGGCGGCGCACCCAGGCATTTCGCGCACCGATCTGTTGCCCAATGGCGCGGGGGCAAGGAGCGCTGCCGGCCTCTCCCGCCGCTTCCTGTGGTTCCTGTTCCAGCCGGCCGCGCAAGGTGCCTTGCCGACGCTGTTCGCCGCGACGTCGCCGCAGGCGCAAGGCGGCGCCTACTACGGCCCGGACAAGCTGAGCGAGACCCGAGGCTACCCCGCCATCGCCAAGGTGCCTGCGCAAGCGCTGGACGCGAGCGACGCCGAAAGGCTGTGGCGCGAGTCGGAACGACTGACGGGAGTGACTTTCGCTGCCGCCCACACAGAGGCTTCCAGCGTGGCGTACCTCAGGCAATGACCGCTCGCACCGCCGCTGCCATTCGTACGCCGATGCGCCGTGCGACGACGCGCATGGCCGCATTCGCCCGTGACAAGCAGTTTGCCCCACCGATCCTCAGGAGCAACCACCATGCACAAGTACATCGTCTACGCGGCCTACGGCTGGCTCACCCTGACCGGGGTGCTGCATTTCGCGATCGATGTGGTCTCCCAGTATCTACGCGGGAAACGCGAACCCGGCCTTGAAACGACGCTGTACTACGGACTGAACTCCGCCTTCTCCCTGGGGCAGGTCGCCTACGGACTGCTCGGGGTTTTCCTGGCTTGGCGGGCCAGGGACCTGCTGAGCGAGACGCCGCTGCTGATCCTGTCGATCGCGGCGGCGCTTGGATGGCTCGCCATCACTTTCATGTTCATGGAGTACTGGGAACCCAAGCTCAACGTTGGCATTTTCCTTGCGCTCGTTGTTGCTGCCGCTGTCGTCCGGTGAGCGGCTTGGAACCGGTTCTCCGCTCCGATTGCATGGACAGGGCTCGTCCATTTCCCTCTTAGTCGCAGGCAAAACAGGAGGTCACCCTCATGAAGCACGGCATCGTCCGCCAAGTCGCCAATCTCGCGCTTCGACTCGATGACAACCCGGAACACGTCTATCGCTGGATAACCGACGAGCAGGTTCCAGCGCTTGGGGATCGAAGGCCGATAGAGCTCATCTGGGAAGACAAGGGCGAACTGGTGCTTTCCTTTCTGTCCGATCTCATCGACAAGAATGCGCTGTCCCAAATGCCCGCCGTTCCAAGCCGGGACGCTTGAATATTGCCAGCTGTCGTACCTTCCCCAGGGCGCATCCAGCGCCTCTGATATCGCAATGCTCGCCGGCGGGACGCATGCACCATGATCGGGATAGCATCGGGCGGGCGTGCCTCCATCAACGCGAGAAACACTCGGCAAATCCGTCGCGAATGCGCTCGGCGGCCTGCTCGGCATTGATGTACTGCTCCATCGACGCATCGGGAAACGACAGCATGGTCTTGGCCAGTTACGCCCTCTTTCCTCCCTCATCCCCCGCCGCCGCACCCAACTCCACTCCCGCACACAGCCCTCCCCCCGCGCGGTTGCTCAACCGCAAGCGCCCGCCCAGCGTCCGGCTCAGCTGCTCGGCGATCGCAAGGCCCAGGCCGGTGCCGCCGCTCGCGCGCCCGCGCGAGGGTTCCAGTCGGTGAAAGGGTTGCAGCACCGCCGCCATCGACGCTTCGGGAATGCCAGGGCCGCGATCCAGCACCTCGATGGTCGCCCGTCCCTGCGCGTCCACCGTCAGGCCGACCTCGGCGCTACCGGCATAGGCCAGGGCGTTGTCGATCAGGTTCTGCACGATACGGCGCAGGACCGGTGGGTGGGTCTGTAGCGTGGCGCGGTCGCCCGGCACGCGTTCGACCGGCTTGCCGATGTCTTGGTAATCGCCTACCACGCTGTCCAGGAATGCCGGCAGGTCGAGCTGTACCGGCGTGCCCAGCGCGACGTTGGCGCTGCGCGCGTAATCGATCCCTTCGCGCACCAGGTGCCCGAGCTGAGTGACGTCGTCCAGCAGCCGCGCGTGTGCCGGGGTTTCCTCCAGCGACTCGATGCGCAGGCGCAGGCGCGTGATCGGCGTCTGCAGGTCGTGGGAGATCGCCGCCAGGATCTGCATGCGCTCGCCGACGTGCGCGGCGACGCGCGCCTGCAACGCGTTGAGGGCACGCGCCGCCGTTGCGACTTCGCGCGGTCCCTGTTCGGCGATCGCGGCGTCCTGCCCGGCCACGTCCAGCCGGTCGGCGGCCTCGGCCAGCCGCACCAATGGCCGCGTGGCCAAACGCACCGCCAGCCAGACGCAGGCCAGCAGCACCACGACCTGCGCGGCGAGGACCCACGGCAACCACTGCGCGATCGGCAGCAACGAGGGCGTCACCTCGATGGTCAGCGGCTGGCCATCGGACAAGGTCAGCTCGACTTCGTAGCGCTCGGGCACGGCGGAGACCGCGCGTGGCCGCAACGCGTAGCGGTGTGCGAGCGCGTCGTCGACCAGCGCCACCACCTGCCGGGCGCGGTCGCTGGCCAGCGCGGTGCCGGGCTGCGCGGGGCGCAGCAGGTAGCGATAGGTCCGCCGTTCCAGCCGCGGCAACCACTGGATCCGCTCGCCGGGCGTAAGGTGTTCCAGCAGCGCGACGCTGAGCGGAACGTCGTCCTCCATGTTGCTCAACATCATCGAGCGCGTGGCCATGGCGCGCTCGTAGAACAGCAGCGCGAACGACAGCCCATGCGCCAGCAGCATGCCTGCGGCGAGGATCAGCAGCAGGCGCGCGCCCAGCGTGCGCGGCCACGGCCAGTGCGGCTGCGCCGTCATGCGTCCTCGCCGAGCAGCACGACCGGTTGGCTGAACACGTAGCCTTCGCTGCGCACGGTCTTGATAAAGGTCTGTTCGCGTGCATCGTCGCCCAGGCGCTGGCGCAGGCGGCTGACCAGCAGGTCGATGGAACGGTCGAACAGTTCCGCATCGCGGCCGCGGGTCAGGTTCAGCAGTTGGTCGCGACTGAGCACCCGTTGCGGGTGGTCGATGAACACGCGCAGCAAGCGGAATTCGCCGCCGCTGAGCGGATACGCGGTGCCGGCTTCGTCCAGCAGATGCCGCGCGCTGGTGTCCAGCCGCCATTGCCCGAAACGGATCAGGCGCGCGGCCTCGCTGACCTGCAGGTTGGGCGGCAGCATGCGCGCGCGACGCAGCACGGCGGTGATGCGCGCCAGCAGTTCCCGCGACGAAAACGGTTTGACCACGTAGTCGTCGGCGCCCATTTCCAGGCCGACGATGCGGTCTGTCTCCTCGTCGCGCGCGGTCAGCATCACCACGGGGATGGCGCGGTGCTTGCCGGCGCGCAGGTTGCGACACAGCGACAGCCCGTCTTCGCCGGGCATCATCACGTCGAGCACGATCAGGTCGACATCGCTGGTCTCCAGCACGGCGCGCATGTCGCGTCCGTCCGCGGCCTGGGTCACGCGCAGGCCGTTGCGGCGCAGGTAGTCGCCAAGCAACTGGCGGATGTCGGCATCGTCGTCGACGACCAGGATGTGGTCGGTATGGGGCGTCATCCTCGGCTCCGTATCGTTCGTCGTTGCGGCCCGCACGGGCCTCTGCGGGCATGGTATCGCCGCTTGGCCGGCCCGACGGCACCGGGCCCAGGCGTGGGCGCGGACTTTTGTATGCCTGTGTATCAACGGCCGCCATTGCGAGAAAACCAGACAAATCCCTGCGGCCGGCGACACCTGCCGGATACCGCGCGGGCCTCCAATAGCCCGACGCCAGCGACTCCTCTGCCGGCACCCGGAAAGGCCCCGCCGCATGAGCGCCATCGCACCGTTCACCCCCAACTGACCCGCACGTCCCGTGCCGCCTCCCTTCCCAGCGCCCCAAGAGACGTCCGCCATGTTCATCGCCGCTCCCAACGATGTCGCCAGCCCGTCCCGCCGCCGCCTGCTCGGTGCGGCGACGGCGACCGCTGCCGGCAATGCATTGCTCGGCCACTTCGCCGCCCGGGAGCAACCGCAGCGGTTCATCGCCGAACTAAGCGCCGTATTCCACCCGCGCCGCACCAGGCGCTGAGCCATCGACCATTGCCATTGGAGGAATCCAGCATGCGCTCCACATCGCCGTTCCCATTCGCAGTTACCGCCGCGCGCACGCGGCCGAGCCGCACCGACACGCCACGCCTGCTGCGGTGGTTGTTGACCACCCAACTGATGGCGGCCGGCATGGCCGCTGCCGCTCCGGCGCAACCCACCGCCGCGCCAACCGCAACGCCGGCCGTCCACACCGCGCCGGCACCGCACGGGTTGGTGGCGGACAAGCACGTGGTCGCCGGCGACCTGGAGATCGGCTACGCCGAACTGGGGCCGCCACAGGGCGAAGCGGTCGTGCTGCTGCATGGCTGGCCCTACGACATCAACGCCTATGCCGAGGTGGCGCCGCTGCTGGCGGCCAAGGGCTATCGCGTGATCGTGCCGCATCTGCGCGGCTACGGCAGTACCCGGTTCCTGTCGGCCGGCACGCCGCGCAACGGCGAACCCGCGGCGCTGGCGGCCGACGTGGTCGCGCTGATGGACGCCTTGCACATCACCCGCGCCAACCTCGCCGGTTTCGATTGGGGCGCGCGCACTGCCGACATCGTCGCCGCGCTGTGGCCGCAACGGGTCAAGTCGCTGGTCTCGGTCAGCGGATACCTGATCAGCAGCCAGGACGCCGGCAAGGTGCCGTTGCCGCCGCAGGCCGAACTGCAATGGTGGTACCAGTATTACTTCGCCACCGAGCGCGGCCGCGCCGGCTACGCGCGCTACACCCACGATTTCGCGCGCCAGATTTGGCAGCTGGCGTCGCCGCAGTGGAAATTCGACCAGGCCAGCTTCGAGCGCAGTGCGGCCGCGCTGGACAACCCGGACCACGTCGCCATCGTCGTGCACAACTACCGCTGGCGGCTCGGCCTGGCCGAGGGCGAGCCGAAGTACGCCGCGCTGGAGCGGCGCCTGGCGCCGGCGCCGGCCATCGGCGTGCCGACCATCACCCTGGAGGGCGACGCCAACGGCGCTCCACATCCCGATCCGGCGAGCTACGCGGGCAAGTTCAGCGGCCGCTACGAACACCGCCTGCTGCGCGGCGGCATCGGCCACAACCCGCCGCAAGAGGCGCCAGCGGCATTCGCGCAGGCGGTGATCGATGCGTCCGCGCTCTGACCGCAGCCACCGGAGCTGACACGATGAAACCTGTTTACTGCGCCGCGGCGCTCGCTGTCGTTGCGGCAGCGCTTGGCCTGGGCTGGGTATCGCATCGCCGGCAAACGCCAACTCCGGTGTCGCCGATTTATGGCGTGGCGCTGCCGGAGGACTACCGTGACTGGCCGCTGGTCGCCCCAGCGGAGGAAGCGGCGCCGCTTGACGAGTTGCGGGTGGTGGTCGGCAACCCGGTAGCGATGCGCGCCTATCGCGACGGGGTGCTGCCGTTCCCCGACGGATCGGTGCTGGTCAAGCGCGCATGGAAGCGGCAGGCCTCGTCGGATTTCGCGACCGCGACCATTCCGGGCCACGCCACCACCGTGCAGGTGATGGTCAAGGACGCAAGACGCTATGCGGCCACCGGCGGCTGGGGCTATGGGCGTTTCGTCGATGGCCAGCCGGTGGACGAAGCACAGCACCGCACCTGCGCGGCCTGCCACAGGTCGCGGGTCAGGCAACGCGATGACGTGTTCACCCGTTACGCGCCGTGATTCCACGGCGCCCACCCAGAGGCAATCCCATGAAGACGATCGACAAGGTGCTGTACACCGGCAGGACCCGCACCCTCGGCGGCCGCGACGGCCATGCGCGCAGCGACGACGGCCAGCTCGACATCGCGTTGTCGCCCCCTGGCAGCGGCAAGCCGGGCAGCAATCCCGAACAACTGTTCGCCGCGGGCTGGTCGGCGTGCTTCCACGGTGCGATGGGCAGGGCCGCGCACACGTTGCAACTCGTGCTGCCGGCGCAGACCGTGATCGATGCGGAAGTCGATCTGGGCATGGCCGGCGAGGAGTTCCAGCTGCAGGCGCGCCTGCACGTCAGCGTGCCCGGCCTGGACCAGGCCCAGGCGCAAGCGCTGGTGGCAGCAGCGCACCGCATCTGCCCGTATTCGAAAGCCACGCGCGGCAACATCGACGTGCGGATTTCCGTCGCGTAAGGCCGTCCCCTCCCCTTCGTCCGCAAGGAATTTCCGATGCGCATGCTTCGTCCCATCGTCACCCTGCTGGCCGCCTGCATCGCGGCCAGCGCCTGCACCCCTGGCGCTGCGGCCGACCCGGTGCGGCGCAGCCCGAGTACGCCGGCGCCGCTGGCGCCCGAGTTCAAGGGTATCGGTCATTGGCTCAACGGCCCACCGCAGACGTTGCAGCAGCTGCGCGGCAAGGTCGTGCTGGTCGAGTTCTGGACCTACGCCTGCATCAACTGCAGCAATGTCATGCCGCATATGAAGCAGTGGCACGCGCGCTATGCCGACCAGGGCCTGGTGGTGATCGGCGTGCATACGCCCGAGTTGGACGAGGAAAGAGCCTTGCCCAACCTGGAGGCCGCGGTGAAGCGCTTCGGGATCACCTGGCCGATCGCGCAGGACAACGACTTCCAGACCTGGAACGCGTACGGCAACCAGTTCTGGCCGGCGTGGTATCTGATCGACCAGCAGGGCCGCATCGTCTATCGGCACGTCGGCGAAGGTGGCTACGCCGACACCGAGGCGCAGATCCGCGGGTTGCTGACGACGCCGGTCGCGCGCAGATAGCGTCGAGCAGGCAGCGCGCCGCCCCCGCCATGCCAACTCGCAGGCCATTTGCTGGAACAGGCTGTTCGGCGGCTGCGCGCCGCGTCTGCCGCCGGGTACCGGAGCGGATGGACAAGCAACAGCCGTCGGTTTTCCCTTTCGTTATTGTCTCGAACCACCGGAGCACTCACGCATGCCATCCACTTGGTTGATCACCGGCAGTTCGCGCGGCCTGGGTCGCGCCCTCAGCGAAGCGGTGCTGCACGCCGGCCATCGTTTGCTCGCCACCGCACGCGACCCGGCCCAGTTGCAGGACCTCGCCGAGCGCTACGGCGATGCGGTGCGCACGGTGGCGCTCGACGTGACCGACCCCACCGCGGCACAGCACGCGGTCCAGACCGCCGTCGACGCCTTCGGCGGGCTGGACGTGCTGGTCAACAACGCCGGGTACGGCGATGTCGATTCGGTGGAGGACACCCCGCTCGACGCGTTCCGCCGCCAGATCGAGACCAACCTGTTCGGCACCATCATCGTGACCAAGGCTGCGATCCCGGTCATGCGCACCCAGCGCAGCGGGCGGATCCTGCAACTGTCGTCGGTGGGAGGCCGCCTCGGAGCGCCGGGGCGGGCGCCGTATTCCGCCGCGAAATGGGGCGTGGAGGGATTCTCCGAATGCCTGGCCTTGGAGATGGCGCTGATCGGCGTCCACGTCACCATCCTCGAACCGGGCGGCTTCCGCACCGACTTCGCCGGCGCGTCGACCTCGCTGCGCGAAGGACGCACCGACTACGACGCCGTGGTCGGTGCCGCGGCGCGCCGACAGCGCCAATACGACGGCCGGCAGCCGGGCGATCCGGCGCGGGCCGCGCAGGCGATTCTCGCGGTGGCGGCAATGGATGCGCCGCCCCTGCGGCTCGCTCTCGGCAGCGACGCGCTCGCCAGCATCCGCGCCGCCGACCAGGCGCGCCTGGCCGAACTCGAACGCTGGCGCGCACTGAGCGAATCCACCGACTTTGCCGTGGACGCAGCCGCAGCACCGGAGTAATGCGGCGCGGAGCGCAGACAGGCGGCTTGTAAGTGAATGAAGAAAGGGAGCCGCGGTCAGATTGAAAAACCCGATGGCAGGCTGGTCACACGAAGCCTTAACCACCCTCTCCTATCCTTGCGTCGCGCTGGACAAGGTCTACCGCGCCCCACGACACGCCGATGCGGTGCAGACCGCCGTCTGGCGGTCACGGATATCAAATAAGGAGATCCCATGAAGAAGCTGCATGTACTCGTGTTCGCCGGTTGTCTGCTCGGCCTGAGCTCGCCGGCATTCGCCGAAGTCGTCAATCTGACCAACAGCGCCGATGGCGCCAATCGCGATGCGGGCATCGCCGCGGTGAAGAAGAAGCTGCAGGAGGCCTGCACGTCGCGCAAGGGGACGCCGGATCTCGAGTCGTTCGAGGTGGTGTTCGAGAAGACCAGCCAGAATCCGGATGTTCCCAAGCCCTATTACGTGGACGGCAAGCTCAAATGCAATCTGCCGTAACACTATGGCTGGCGCCGGAGCAGTCCGCGCCTTGAAGCCCCGATCGAACAAGGCCCCGCTTCCGCGGGGCTTTTTTTCAGCGTGCCGCGGACCGCAACGGCCTCTTCGGCAAGACGCTGGCGGTTGGCCGGGACAAGGCGCCCCCACCTTCACCTGTTGTTCGCTGCTGATATAGTCCGGCGAGCACGATGGGCATGGTGCCCGTCCACACATCACAGGGAGTTGGCATGGGTCTGGTACAGGCGGTGGCGGGTGCGGTCGGCGGCGTTCTCGCCGATCAGTGGAAGGACTTCTACACCGTGCCGGCCGGCCTGCCGGCGACGGCGGCGCTGTTCGCCGCCGTGCCGCACGGCACCAATGCCGGGCGCGGCGCCAACACCGGCGCGTCCTCGAACATCATCAGCAACGGGTCGAAGATCGTGGTGCCCGAGGGCTATGGGCTGCTGCTGCTCCAGGACGGTGCGGTCACCGGCTTCGTCGCCGAGCCGGGCGGTTACGAATGGCGCTCCGACGATCCGAATGCGCAGTCGATCTTCGCCGGCGACGGTCTGGTCGCGCCGCTGATCCGGCAGAGCTGGGAACGCTTCAAGTTCGGCGGCCAGCCGGGGTCGCAGCAGGCCGCGTTCTTCGTCTCGCTGAAGGAGCTGCCCGACAACCGCTTCGGCACGCAGTCCGAAATCTATTGGGACGACGGTTTCCTCGGCACCCAGGTGGGCGCGGTGACGCGCGGCGCGTATACGCTGAAGATCGTCGACCCGATCCTGTTCGTGAAGAACTTCGTGCCGGCGCGCTATCTGCAGCCGGGCCAGGTGTTCGACTTCACCGATCTCGACAACGCCGCCGCCAACCAGCTGTTCAACGAGGTGGTCGGTTCGCTGGCGCCGGCCTTCAGCCTGTACACGAACGACCCGGGCAAGGGCAACCGCATCACCAAGCTGCAGCAGGATTCGCTCGGCTTCGCCAAGAGCCTGTCCGATGCGGTGGAGCAGGCCTACCAGTGGCGCTCCGAGCGCGGCCTGGCCATCGTCAAGACCGCGATCGTGTCGATCGAGTACGACGCGAACACGCGGGAACTGCTCAAGACCGTGCAGCGCGCCGACGCGCTGGCCGGTGCCCGCGGCAACTCCAATCTGCAGGCGAGCGTCGCCCAGGGCATCCAGTCGGCCGGCGAGCACGGCGGCGCCGCGGGCCTGGTCGGGGTCGGCATGGCCACGGGCATGGTCGGCGGCGTGGGCGGTCTGCAGCAGCCGGTCGCACCTGCCGCCGACGACGCGGTCGCCAAGCTGAAGAAGGCCAAGGAGATGCTGGACCTGGGCCTGATCACCCAAAGCGATTACGACGCGGCCAAGGCCAAGGCGCTGGGTCTGTAAGCCGCCGGACGCCGCGCTCATGTCCGACCCCAGAACCCCACCGCCGTTGCCGCCGGTGCCGCCGCCCCTGCCTGCGGCGGCAGCGATCGGACCCGGATCGCCACAGGACGTGCCGCCGCTGCCCGGCAGTTTTCCGCTGGATCCGGCCACCCTGCCCGCTCCGATCCGCGACGAACTGCAGGCGCCCGATCCGCTCGCCATCGACACCGCCGCCCACGAGCTGAAGGACGGCCTCAACCGCTGCCCGAAATGCGGCGCCACCGACATCCGCCCCAAGCTCGGCACCGACCTGCTGGTCTGCCAGTACTGCCGCAACGAATGGCATGGCGCACGCGTCGAAGAGGTATTCGGGTTCGGCACAGGCATCGGCGAGCTGCGCGGCACGGTCATCGCCTCCGGCGCGCGCGACATCGCCGCCGACGCCGCCAGCCTGATGAGCTTCAAGTGCAGCGGCTGCGGTGCCGAGGTCACGGTCAACACCGAGAGCACGATGACCGCCCGCTGCCACTGGTGCCGGCATGTGTTCGGCGTCAACGAGCAGGTCGCCAACGGCGCCGTGCCCGACGCGGTGCTGCCCTTCCACATCAAGAAAGAGGATGCGGTCGCACGCATCCGCCAGTTCGTGGACAAGCGCCGCCTGTTCGCGCTGAAGGCCTTCAAGGAGCAGTTCACGCCGGAGAACGTGGTCGGCGTGTACCTGCCCTACATGATCGTCGACGGCAACGCCAGCGCCAGCGTGGCCGGCAAGGGCGAGGTCAAGACCCGCGAGTACACGCGCGGTACCGACAAGAACAAGACCACGTACTACGACGCCGACGTGTACCAGGTGCAACGGCATGTGGACTTCACCGTGGACGACCTGCCGCTGGAATCGTCCTCCGAGCGCGGCAACCTGGACGCCCAGGCCAACACCAACAACATCATCAACACGATCCTGCCGTTCGACACCAAGAACGCGGTGCAGTGGAACGCGTCGTACCTGGCGGGCTTCACCTCGGAAAAGCGCAACCGCGACGTCGAGCACCTGCGGCCGCGGCTGGAAGACCAGTTGCTGTCGATCGCCCGCGCCCAGGTCGAAAAATCCGTCGACCGCTACGACCGCGGCGTGCGCTGGGAGCAGGAGCGGCTCGAGGTCCACGGCACGCGCTGGGTGTCGATGTACCTGCCGGTGTGGCTGTACTCGTACCACCAGCCCGGCCGCAACGGCGGCATGCTGCACTACATCGCGGTCAACGGCCGCACCGGCGAGACCATGGGCAGCGTGCCGGTGCAGCAGTGGAAGCTGCTGCTGGCCGCGCTCACCGCCGGCAGCGTCATCGAAGCCATCGCCCTCTGGATCCTGGTGACCACCTCATGAGCGACGACAGCGGACTCTGGTTGCTGCTGGCCGGCCCGGCCGGCGCCAGCGCCTTGTACTGGGCCCTGTACCGGTACTACCGCAACACCGACAAGTCGCATGCCTTCGAGCGGGAAACGCGCGTCGAGGCCAAGCCGGTGACCGGCTCGGACCGCAAGGTCGGCACGGTGACCGGCACCCAGGCCCGGCACATCAGCGGCGACAATGTGCGCGACTACCGGGCGCGGGTGCAGCGGGACACCAGCTGACGCGCTGTTCGGATGCATGCCGCGCCAGGCGAGATGGCAGGCATCGCGGGCGCGGCGATATGCGGCCTGCACTCCAGTGTCGTAACAAGACCCTCCAGCCGGCGCGCAACGTTCCGCGCAAATCGTTGGCGTGCCCGCGTCAGCCGCTCAGCGCCCTTTGCGCAAGCGCCGCTGAAGCCCCGCGATCTGCCGCGGGCTGAAGTCCTGGGCATGGCGCTGAAGCAATGCGAGGATCGCCGCGTGCGCTTCGTCGGTGCGGCGCTGCAACTCCTGCGCCGCAGCGCGCTCGATCGCCTGCCACTGTGAACGGGTCGTGCCGGTCGGGCCGGCTGGGCGCTTTGCAGTCAATGCGTTTGTCCGGTCGTGGAAATCCAGGTTGGCCATTCGCATCGGCCAGGCACAACTTTACCGCCAAATCCGCCACGATCGATCGCCGTTGCAGCCCGCGTGGCGCACCGACGTCCTTCGCCACGCGAACGCGAACACGAGAGCACGCAGCGCACCGGAGCTACCGCGCAACCCTCAACCGGCAGCCGAGTGCGACGACCGGTGGCGGAAGCGCCGCGACATCCACTCGCCGAGATCGTCGACCAGGGTGAACGCGGCCGGGATCACGATCAGGCTCAGCAGCGTGGAGGTGATCAGGCCGCCGATCACCGCGATCGCCATCGGCGCGCGGAAGCTGGAATCGCCGGAGAAGCCCAGCGCGATCGGCAGCATGCCCGCACCCATCGCCAGGGTGGTCATGACGATGGGCTGGGCGCGCTTGCGGCAGGCGTCGATCAGCGCGTCGTGCTGGCTCATGCCGTGTTCGTCCTCGGCCATCACCGCATAGTCCACCAGCAGGATCGAGTTCTTGGTGGCGATGCCGATCAGCATCAGCAAGCCGATCAGCGCCGGCAGCGACAGCATGTTCTGGGTCAGCAGCAAGGCCCCGAACGCGCCGCCGGCGCACAGCGGCACCGCGACCAGGATGGTGATCGGCATCAGCGCATGGTTGAACAACAGCAACAGCACCATGTAGATGCAGACCAGGCCGGCGGCCATCGCCAGCATGAAGCCGACGAACAGCTCCACGAACACTTCGGCGTCGCCGGTGTTGAGGAAGCTCACCCCCGGCGGCAACTGCTTCACGCTGGGCAACTGCTGCACCTGTTCCATCACCTCGCCCAGCGGGCGGCCGTTGAGTTCGGCGGTAAGGGTGACGTTGCGCTGGCGCTGGTAGCGCGAGATCTGCGACGGGCCGCTGCCCATGCGGATCTCCGCCACCGCGGCCAGCGGCACCGGCCCATAGCGGCCCGGCACGCGCAGCTGGCCGATCAGGGCCGGATTGGCGAGGGTGGCCTCACTGAAGCCGACCCGGATCGGGACCTGGCGGTCGGGCAGATTGAGCTTGGCCAGGCGCTGCTCGTAATCGCCGGCGGTGGCGATGCGCGCGGCCTCGGCGATGGTGGCCGTGGCCACGCCCATGTCCGCCGCCCGCGCCGGGTCGGGCACGATCTGGATCTCGGGCCGCAGCAGCGACGCGGTGGAGGTGACGCTGCCCAGTCCCGCGATGCCGCGCAGATCGCGCTCCAGCGCGGTGGCGGCGTCCTGCAGGCGCTGCGGGTCGTCGCCGGCCAGGACCAGCTGCAGCAGATTGCCGGGTTCCGAGCTCACGTAGCTCACCCGCACCCCGGGCATGTCCGCCAGCCGCGCGCGCGCATCGCGCTCGAGCACGCGCTGGTCGCGTTCGCGGTGGTCGGCAACGCCCCAATCCAGCACCAGCGTGGCCTTGCGCGGCTCGCCTACGCCCGTGGCGTTCGGATCGCCCAGATCGAGCACGCTGCCGACCGCGGTGTAGACCTGCTTGAGTTCGGGAATGTCCTTGAGCAAGGCGCGCGCGCGCTCGGCGACAGCGACGGTTTCCTGCAGCCGGGTGCCGGGCGGCAGTTCCAGGTTCAGATTGCTGCGGCCGAGGTCCGATTGCGGGATGAAGGTGGCCGGGATCAGCGGCACCAGCGCCAGCGAGGCGGCGAACAGGCCGGTGGCGATCCACAGGGTGCGCGCACGATGGCGCAGCGCCGCGTCGACCCAGCCCAGGTACCAGCGCATCAGCCGCGAATCGGTCTGTTCTTCGCCATGCGGCTTGAGCAGGTAGGCGGCCATCATCGGCGTCAGCAGGCGCGCCACCAGCAGCGAGAACAGCACCGCGGTGGCCGCGGTCCAGCCGAATTCGCGGAAGAACTTGCCGGCGATGCCGGGCATGAACGCCACCGGCACGAACACCGCGGCCAGGGTCAGCGAGGTCGCGATCACCGCGTTGCCGATCTCGCCGGCGGCGTCGCGCGCCGCTTGCAGCGGCGGCTTGCCCATGCGCAGATGGCGCACGATGTTCTCGATTTCCACGATGGCGTCGTCGACCAGGATGCCGACCACCACCGACAGCGCCAGCAAGGTGATCATGTTCAGGGTGAAACCGAACAGGTACATCACCGCGAAGGTGGGGATGATCGACAGCGGCAGCGCCAGCGCCGAGACCCAGGTCGCACGCCAGTTGCGCAGGAACAGCCATACCACCAGCAACGCCAGCGCAGCGCCTTCGTAGAGCATGGTCATCGACGATTCGTAGGAGCGGTGGGTCTCGTCGATGGCGGTGGTGACCAGGCGGAAGTCGATTCCCGGATGCGCGGCCTTGATCGCGTCCAGCGCCTTGTGCACTTCCGCTTCCACCTTGATCTCGCTGGAGCCGCGGGTGCGCGACATGGAGAACGCGACCACGTCGCGCCCGTCCAGCAAGGCGGCTTCGGCGGGATCGGCGGCAGCGTCGGTGATCCGCGCCAGCGTGGACAAGCGCGCCGCGCGCCCGTCGGGCAGGCTGATCGAGAAATCGCGCAGGGCCTGCGCATCGTCCACCGTGCCCAGGGTGCGGATGGTCTGCTGCGCGCCGTCGAGCTCGGCCTTGCCCCCTGCCCGCTCCACCTGGATCTGCGCCAGCTGCTTGGACACGTCGCCGGCGGTGATGCCGAAGGCGAGCAAGGCGTTGGGGTCCAGATCCACGCGCACCTGGCGCTGCACGCCGCCCACGCGGGTGACCCGGGCCACGCCCGGTATGCCGTACATGGCGCGCGCGACCTCGCGATCGACGAACCAGCTGGCTTCGTCGGGGGTCATCTTCGGCGCCACCAGCGCGTAGGTCATCAGCGAGCCGCCGATGTCGACCTTGGCGATCACCGGCTCCTGGATGTCCTGCGGCAGGTCGGTGCGGATGCGCGTCACCGCATCGCGCGTGTCGTCCAGCGCAGTGGCCAGGTCGGCCTCGAGCTGGAATTCGATGGTGGTGGTGCTGACGCCTTCGCTGACGGTGGACATCACCCGCTTGACGTTGGTCACCGTGGCCACGGAATCCTCGATCTTGCGCGTGACCTCGGCCTCCAGCTGGCTGGGCGAGGCGCCCGGCTGGGTGACCGTGACCGTGGTCATCGGGAAGGCGATGTCCGGAAAACGCGCCACCGGCAATTGATGGAAGCCCCACAGGCCGGCCACGCACAGCACGAAGAAGACCAGGATCGCGGGCAGCGGGCGGTTGATCGCCCAGGCGGAGATGTTCATCGCGCGGCCGCCTTCGCAGCGGCCACCACGCGCACGCGATCGCCCTCGCCGAGGAAACCGGCGCCATCCACCACCACCCGGTCGCCCTCCTTCAATCCTTCCACGATCTCGGTGCGCCCCTGCACGGTCTGGCCGCTGCGCACGCGCCGGCGCTGCGCGTGCTGCCTGGCATCCACGGTGAACACATAGCTGTGGCCATCGCGCTGCACGATCGCGGCGCTGGGAATGGTCAGCGCCCGGCCATCGCCGATGACGATGCGCCCTTCCACGTAGATGCCCTGCTTGAGCGGCCCGGGCGCGGGCAGGTCCGCATAGATCGTGCCGGTGCGCGTCTGCGCGTCGACGCCGGGGCTGACCGCGCGGATGCGCCCGGCGATGGTCTGCCCGGCATACGGCAGCTCGACGAGGTTGCCGACGGCCACGCCGGCGAGCTGCTCCTCGGACAGTTCCGCACGCCATTCCAGCCGGCCATCGCGGATCAAGCGCAGCAGTTCGTTGCCTGCCGCGACCACCTGCCCCGCCTGGACCAGACGCTTGGAGATCACCCCGTCGGCGGGCGCGCGCAATTGCGCGAAGTCGCGCTGCAGTTGCGCCGCCTGGCGCCTGGCGCGGGCGGTGGCGGTCTGTGCCTCGGCGTCCACGCGCGTGGCGCGCAATTCGTCCAGGCTGCTGGCGCTGACCAGCCGCTCGGCGGCCAGCTTCGCGCCGCGCTCGTAGTTGAGCCGCGCCAGCTCCTGCGCGGTCTGCGCCTGGTGCAGCGCGGCGTCCGCCTGCGCCAGTTCGCTGTCCAGGGTGCGGTGGTCCAGTTCCAGCAGCACCTGGCCCTGCTTGACCCATTCGCCCACGTCCACCTTCAACGCCGTCACCCGCTGGCCCGACAGTTCGACCCCGAGTTGCATTTCCTCGTAGGCCGCGACCGGACCCGACACGACCACCGTGCGTGCCAGCGTCTGCGTCTGCGCGGGCGCCACGGTGACCGCAAGCGCGGACGCGGTGCCCGCCTCGTCGGGCTTCTTGTCCGCGCCGCCGCAGGCCGACAGCAGCGCGCCGATCAGGATCAGGGAGGAACAACGCAGGAGGTGGATACGCATGGAGGACGCCTGTAGCCCGCAGTGAACGGGCGCTGGAAGAGTGGACGCTGGCGATGGCTGGCGGGAGCGGGAGTGGGACGCGATGGCGGTCATGGAGTGGCGGCAGTCCGCGCCTTGGCAGGGAGGGCTCCGTGCTGGTCGGGTTGCGCGTCGGCCTGGGCCAGCCAGTGCTCGATGCCGCCCAGCAGCAATCCCAGGCCCTGGTCGAAACGCCGATCGAAGTCCGGCTCGGTCATCACATGCCTGGCCTGCCAGCAATAGGGAAAGCGCGCCTGCGACAACGCCAGGTACGCTTTGCCCACATCCTCGACGTGGCGGTAGTCGGGCAGCGCCTGTTCCTCGATGACGAAGCCCATGACGTAATAGCCCAGGTCCATCGCCGCAGTGGCGGCGAAGCCGATGGGCGCGCCGGCCTCGGCCAAGGCCTTGATCATGGCCTCGCCCACGCGCAGCACGTTCTCGCTTGCGATGTAGGTGCCCGCATAGACGCGCGCGCCGTCGCGGTGCGCCTTGAGGCCGGATCGGAACTCATGCGCGATCTGCAGCAGGGTCGCCCGCCACGGTTGGCCGGCAGGAACGTCGCGGGCCACCTGCGCGATCAAGGCATCGGCCATGGCGTCGATCAAGGCCTGCTTGCTCTTGAAGTGCCAATACAGCGACGGCGCGCGGATGCCCAACTGGCAGGCCACCTTGCGCAGGCTCACGCCTTCGATGCCGGCCTCATCCAGCAACTGGAAAGCCGCGTCGACGATCTGTTCGCGCCCGAGAGACTTGCGCATTCGTACCCTAACGCTGTTAGTTGGCAAAATCTAACAGTGTTAGGGGGTGAGGGCAAGGCTGGCGCCAGCGGCCTGTCGACCGTTGTGTCCCAAGTCGTCGATTCCGATCTATGTCCCCCGCGGCAACCGCACCCGCGCGCACAACCCGCCACCTTCACGGTTGCCGAATTCCAGTGCACCGCCGTGGGCATGGCAGATCGCCGCGGCGATGGACAGGCCCAGGCCGCTGCCGCCCGAGTGCCGGGCGCGCGAATCCTCGGCGCGCCAGAAGCGGTCCACCATCTGCGGCAACAGGTCCGGCGCCACGCCCTCAACCGGCAGCCGAATGCGACGACCGGTGGCGGAAGCGCCGCGACATCCACTCGCCGAGGTCGTCGACCAGGGTGAACGCAGCCGGGATCACGATCAGGCTCAGCAGCGCGGAGGTGAGCGGGCACCAGCGCATCAGCCGCGAATCGGCCTGCTTTTCGCCATACGGCTCGAGCAGGTAGGCGGTCAGCATCGGCGTCAGCAGGCAGGCGTGCCACCAAGCTGGGTGGGCAAAGCGACTGGGTCTTCCCCAGTCTTTCGTGGATGGCGAATGATCTTGCCGGTCGGGCCCCTGTCGACGGGAGCACCGGCTCTAGGTCTACCTGACGCTGAGGCGTTCGCCATCGAGCTTGAGCTTCGAAAGATCGGAGACGATCAGCCTGTCGCCGACATCAAGTCCCGAGAGCACCTCGATGTAGGGCCCGGCGCTGCGTCCGAACGCCACACGCCTGCGGGTCGCAGTACTGGAGCCCTGTTCCATCGCGTAGACCTGGGCGCTGGACCCTGCGGTCACTCCTGCTGGGCGCCGCACATACTTCACTCGCTGCAGGCGATCCCCGATGATATTGGCGTCCACGCTCAGGTTGGGCCGCGCGCTGGTGCCGGCGATGGCCGGCAGTGCGACTTCCAGCTCGACCGTATTGTTGGCGACGATGGGTACCACGCGCGTGACCGTTCCGTTGATCTTTTCGCGGCGCGTATCGACCGCCACCTTGTTGCCTACGCGGACCGACTGCGCCTGACCCTGCGGGACCTTGATCAGCGCGACCAGATCCGTGGCACTGCCGACCAAGGCGACTTGCTCGCCTGGCGGAAGGCTCTGGCCGACTTCCACCGGGAGTTTCTGCAGCACGCCATCCATGCCGGCCCTGACGGTAAGGCGATCCAACTGGTCCTGCGCCAGATCCAGATTGGCCCGCTTCTGGCCAACCTGCTCTTCCTGCACCGCCAGCGATTCGCGCTGCAGCTGTTCCAGTTGGACCATGCCGCCACGCGACAACGCGATGCGCTGGGCCAATTGCCGTTCGGTCTGGACGGTCTTTTCGAAGCTGATCCGGGAAACGATGCCGCTGGTGACGAGCTTCTGTTCCGCGTCGCGTTGCGCGGTGATCGTGGCGTGGTCGGCCACCAACTCGGCCAGACTTCCCTGCTCCTTCATCATTTCGCGCTGATTGGTGAGGCGCAGCTGGCGCAAGGCCGATTCGGACTCGTTCAACTCTTGCTTGGCGGACTGGAATTCCTTCAACAGCTGAGGGTCGTCGAGCCGCACGATGATGGAGTCCGCGGTCACTTCAGCGCCGGGCTTGAGCACGATCTCCTTCACCGTCGCCTGAGAGGGAGACGTAAGCAGTTGCTGGCGTGCCGATATCAGCTCGCCATAGCCTTCCACCGTCACATCCAGGTTGCCTTGCTGCACGCTGTCGATCACCAGATCGCGCTCGCTGAGCGCCATGGCATTGCCCATCGACAGCGACGCCACTATCGCCGCAAGAACGGCGACGCCCGCCGCTGCACCGATCAACTTGTTCCTTGACCGCCAGGCGGGCTTGCCCGGCATTTGCTTTTGAACATCCATCGAATCGTCCTGTCGTGTATCAGCTGGCTTGCGCTTCACCGGAGTCGGGCACGCTGGCGGAAGCGTGTTCGCGGGAAGCCTGGTGGCGCGTCATTGCCTGCAATCGACCGGAGATCTCGTTGACGCCGACGATCGCATGGAAAATATTGGGCAGCCGGGTCGTGGCGTTGTTCAAGGATTTAACGTAGCCGAAGCAGGCGATGAGCACGCCTGCGGTCACATTGTCCTGGGTGATTGCCGCCAACGCCGCGAAGCAGAATACCGCCACCCCCATCAGTTCGAAGGCACCTGAACTGAAGGCCTCGTAATCCGAAAGTTTGACCTTGATGTGCGCGAGCTTCTGGAAGTGGCGCGAGATCCGCGCGTGATCGCCGGATTCGATCTCCTCGACCTTTTTCTCACGTTGGTTGTTGCGCTCGGTAAACAGCGCCTTGACGCGCGAGCGCGTCGCCAACCAGATCAGCTGGCTGATCGTCATTGAGCACAATGCGATCAGGCAGATGCGCCAGTCGATATACGCCAGCATCACCATCGCGCCGACAATTTCCACGAAAGACTTGACTATCACGAACAAGCCGCCCTCGAAGAAACCCAGGATTTCGTCGCACAGCGCCGTCCGCTCGGACGTTTCCGAAAGCGAACTCTTGGCGCGCTGCTGGTGAACCACCGTCTCGATGGAGAGTTGCGCCCTGATCCGGGAGTAGGTACGGTCGTCGTAGCTCATCCGCGCAGTGGTCACGCAGACGTACAGCATGGCTACCGTCACATAGACGCCCAGATTGAAGTAGTTGCCGGCGATCATCCCGTCGACAGTGCGCCCGATCAGCTGCGGTTGAGCGATGAAGATGACGTTCTCGATGACGACCAGGCTGAAGGTGCCGATGATGGACCAGCGGAATCGTCCAAAGATTCCCCACAAGGAATAGTCGGTGGCGTAGTCGTGGCTCATTTCATGCCTCCACGACGGCGCTGGGCCTGAATGCGACATCGTCCCAACGTGTCGCATCGCTCATCCCGCAGAGAATGGAGCGCTCGCCTTCGAAACTCCTGCGTCCATGGGTGACAAGAATGTTGTCGATCATGAGCAGGTCGCCCTGCAGCCATTGGAACTCGGTCCGTTCGGCCAGGTATGCCTGTTGCAGCTGGCGCACGACTTCGTCCGCGATGGCATGGCCATCGCCATAGAAGGTCTGGTTGGGAAGTTCGTCTGGTTCGAACGAGTCGCGCAGGATTTCCTGGGTCTCCTCGTCGAGCGACAGCAGGTTGAAGAAGGCGCAATGGTTGAACCAGCAGGCCTCCCCGCTCATGGGATGGTAGGCTGTCGTACGGCGCACCTGGTATGTCTTCAACACATCCCCAGGATGCCATTCGAAATGGATGTCGTTCCTGCGGCAGTAGTCTTCCACCTGATCCTTGCGCTCGGACTGGAAAGCGGTTTGCCAGGTGGTACCCATCACCTGCCAAAAGCACCTGGCGTAACGATAGTGCCGCTTTTCGAACTGAACGACCGTCTCCTCCGGGATGCGCCGGTAGATCTTCCTGGCGTCGGCCAGTGGCGTCGCGCCGCCCTTGGCCGACGGCTTTTCACAATAGAAGAAGATCTTGCGCGGAAACGACTTGTTGTAGGACTGCTCGGAATGCTGGACGATCTCCTTGTCCGCTGGATGGTCGGTGGACGTGTAGATGTTGCGGTAGACGGCATGCCGAGGAGAGGAGCGCTCGCTGTAGAACAATGCCTCGGAGGACACGTTCGAGATGAAGCCGTCGAACGTCGCTGGCGAGGAAACGTCGAAGCCGCGAAACAGGATGGCGCCATGCCGGGTGAGCAGCGTCTCCAGTTGCACGCGCTGGGCCGACGCAATTTCGAGCAGCCGGCCGGCATGCCCGGGAAGCGGGGTAACGACCAGCGGCAGCGGTTGCGCCGGCTCGAAAGTCGCCAGCGTGCATCCCTGCAGACGGATGCCATCTACATCGTCCAAAACGAACATTTCCCTGTCCTCTCCTAGTATCAAATAGCGTTGTTGGTGTAGAGCTGGGCCATGGCGACGCAGACCTTGCGCGGCCCCTTGAATGGCGAGCGTCCATGCGTCAGCAAGAAGTTGTCGACGAACAGCACATCGCCCTGCTGCCAAGGGAATCGCACGGAATGCTCTTCATAGAGTTCCCGGATCGTGTCCACCACCGAATCCTCGATCGGACTCCCGTCGCCGTAATAGGCATTGCGCGGCATGCCTTCGGCACCGAACTCCTCGACGAGAAAATCGCGGACATCGGCGGGCATGTTCGAGCTGTGGAACAAGTGCGCATGATTGAACCACACGGTGTCGCCGGTCTTCGGGTGGGTGGCGATCGCCTGGCGCACCGCGCGCGTCCGCAGGACGTCGTCCGGCAACCATTCGAATTCGGTCCGACTTTCCCGCAAGTACTGCTCGGCCTGCTCACGAGTCTCCACCTGGAAGGCTTCCCGCCAGTGCATATCCACTCCCAGGCCATAATTGCGCACGTACATGACTTTGCGCTCGATGAAGCGCCGCTTGATGTCCGACGGAATCGCGGCAAACACCTTGCGGTCGTCGGCCAGAGGCGTGTAGCCGCCCTGCTCCGCCACCAATTGGCTGCAGAAATACAGCTTGCTGGGCCAATGGTGCGAATAGGACATTTCGTGATGCATAGGAATGGATTCCTCGGCGGCGTATTCCGTCGAGGAGTAGACCTTGTCGCCGAGCTGCACGCGTGGCGCTCCACGCTCGATGTAACCCAGTAGCTCGCCCGCATGCGCCACCGCCACGCGGTTGAGCTTTTCCGCCGAATCAATGCCGAAGCCACGGAAAAGAATGGCGCCGTGGCGGTACAGGGCCTGATCGACCGCCTCCCGATTGGCTTCTACCCACTGCTCCAGCGGACCTTCGATATCTTCTGGCTCCAGCGTCAGCGGCAGCGCGTGCCCGGAATCAGGAGTGGCCGACAGCCTGTCGAGCGGGTCGGCTGCAACTGGCGACGAATCTTCCAAGACGTTGTTCATTCCATTGCCCTATTCGTTGCGAAGAATGAAGGCCGGCGGCTGCCGGAACAGCGCCCGCATCGGCAGGTAGCAGGCGTTCAAGCCGAGTCCGACGACGATTGCGAGATTCAGTGCGAACACGGCGATCAACTGGGCGCTGATGAACGGCGCCACCAGGTCTTTCCAGAAGACATAGACCACGGCCAGCGCCAACAGTTGCACGACGATGCCGAGCGTGATCGGGACCAGGTTTTGGCGGACGATCAAACCGAGCAACTGGCGCTTCTTGGCGCCGATCGCAATGCGCGTCCCCAGCTCGAAGCGGCGTTGCCGCACAGAATTGTTGACGATGCCATAGACTCCCAGACCCGATAGCACCACGATGATGACCGTGAGCGCGGCGGAAATGGCCAGCGTCGCCCAGTGCTTGAACAAGGCCATGCGCAGCGCCACCGGCAGCGGCTCGAACTCATTGACTACCAAGGAGGACGTCGCTTCCTTGACCCGGCCGACCACTTCCTCACGCTCGATCGTGCGGTCGGCCTTGATCAGGAAATAGCTCGCATCCACGCCCACGGGCGTATAGGTTCGCGGCAAGCCCGGCTCCTCGTTGGGCAACGTCATGTTGCCGACGATCCCGATGATCTCGTATGGCTCGCCGTCGCCGGTCGACAACCGCGTGTGCAACGGATCGGCGCCGATCTCCGCGGCGAAGGCCTGGTCCACGATCATCACCCTGCGCCCGTCGCGCACATCTTCGGCGGTGAAGTTGCGTCCCTCGACCAGCGGTTGGCCGAGCATCGGAAAATATGCGGCATCCACCGCCTTGCGCAACGGAGCGAATGGCGCACCACTGTTGGCATTGGTCAACGCCATCTTGGAGAATTTCGACAGCGGCGAGCCCGACTGGCTGACCATCGTGACGCCGGGCATGCCGGCCAGCGACGCGCGTACCGCCTGCAGGGTCGCCAGGCGCTGCTCGTCGGTCTGTTCGGCCTGGCTGGCGTCGTCCAGTACCAGGCGGGAAACGTCCCCCACGGTGAATCCCATGTCGGTCTCGATGATGCTGCGCGCATTGAGGAACAGCGCGATGTTGCAGAAGATCAGGAACGAGGCGATGGCCACCTGGGTGCCGACCAATACCTGTTGCCGGCGGCGCGACAGCTGCAACCCACCGCCCTTGCTACCGCTCTGCACCATCCCCGCCAGGCCCTTGTAGTTCACTGCGCTGATGCTCAGCCAGGCGAACACCAGCGACAGCACTGCGCCGATCAGTATCGCTGCGGCAAAAGTCACCCCGTTGAGGCGCAGCTCAGCTACGCGCGGCAATATGGTGTCCATGCTGGCCTGCAGGATATGGAATCCCACGACCGCGATGACCAGGCCCACGACGCAGGCCGCTGCCATGAGCACTCCGATCTCGGCCAGTTTGCCCAAGAATAGCTGCCGCATGCGCGCGCCCACCGATGCCTGGATAGCCATCGATCGCTGCTGTTCGGCGGCGCGCGACATCATCAGGCAGGAAATATTGACGCAGCTGATCAAGGTGAGCCCAATGACGCCGATCAGCAGCAACAGCGCCATGCGGCTGCTGTCGCCGGTCACGAAGTCGCGCAGCGACGCCACCTTGGCCCGGATCGACCAGCCCGCGAAGAACGGCTTGCCGGCCACTTCCGGCCGCCACCGGGTATCTGCCAGCGAGGTCAGCATTTGCTGCGCCTGCGACGCGCTGACGCCATCCTTGAGCCGACCCATCCAGTAGATCGCGCCGCTGATACTGCTCCAGCTGCCGCGCTTGTCCTCATCTGCTGGATTGAAGTCCCAGGGCAGCCACACGTCGGTGCTACGCCCGGTTTCCGACAGCTGGGGTTCGTGGAAACTGCGTGCGGTCACGCCGACGATATTGAATGCCTTGCCGCCGATATCGATCTTGCGCTTCAGGATCTCCGGATCTGCCCCGTATTGTTGCTGCCACGCCTCGTAGCTGAGCACGGCGACCGGCATGAAACTGTTGAGCTTCTCGCGCTCGTCGAGCGCGCGCCCCAACTGCATGGGCACGTCCAGCAGGGTGAACAACCGCGGGCTGGCATAGGTCGTATTGACCACGGCCTGGTTGGGCAGCGAAGTCACCACGTCCTGGGAGTAGTACAAGGTGGCGGATTCGCTGAAGACGTTCTGCTTGCCGTCCAGATACAACACGCCTGGATACGTGTAGGCCTCGCCCTTTACCTCGCCGCCGCCATCCACGAACTCCTGTGTGACCACGTGCAATTGCTGCGAATTCTTGTACGGAAGTGGCTGCACGATGAGCAGGTAGCACAGCGTCAGGATGCACAGCAATGCGCCGATGCTGATTCCCATGCTCGCGATGATCGAGCCGGAGAGCACGGGCTTGCGGCGCACGTTGTGCAACGCATGGCGCAGAACGAAGGCGAGGCGGCTCATACGGCGATGTCCAAGACGCGCGGCTGGACGATACTGCCATCGTGCAGTTTCAACTTGACCGCGGCTTCGTTCGCATAGGCCGGATCATGGGTCACCATGCAGATGGTCGTGCCCTTGGCGTTGAGCGATTTCAGCAGCGACATTACCGCGTCGCCGCTCTGCGAATCCAGGTTGCCGGTGGGCTCGTCGACCAGCAGGATGCTCGGAGAATGAACAATGGCCCGGGCGATCGCCACCCGCTGCTGCTGGCCGCCGGAAAGCTGGTTGGGCAGGTGTTGGCGGCGATGCTGCATGCTCACCGTCTCCAGCGCGGCATCGACGGCCGCATCGATCTCCTTGGCGCTGTAAGACCTGCTGCTGTAGCGCAATGGCAGCGCCACATTGTCGAACACGCTCAGTTCGTCGATGAGGTTGAACGACTGGAACACGAAGCCGATCTTCTCGTTGCGGATCGCGGCGCCGCCATCGAAATCCAGCGAGGACACATCGACGCCGTCGATGAAGTACTGGCCGGAGCTGGGACTGTCCAACAATCCCAGGATCGACAGCAGCGTCGACTTGCCGCAACCCGAAGGCCCGGAAATCGATACGAATTCCCCCCTGGAAATTTCCAGACTGACCCCCCTCAGAGCATGTGTTTCCACGAAACGGGTGTCGTAGACCTTGGACACGTTGTGCAGACGAATCGGATGGCTGTGCTTGATTTCCATGGGATTTCCTTCCTTGTTTGCTTAGATGCCGTCGATTGCCCTGCTGGCACCCAGGCACAGGGTGACCACCACCAGCATGGCCAACAGCCCCGCGGACGGGACGCTGCCAGCGATGCGGACTGTTTCATGGAGAAGATCCGCCAGGACTGGCGGGGCGTTGAACTCTTCGGGGCGTACGGCCGCTACCGTCGCCGAGGCCAGGGCCATCGCACCGCCCAGCAGCCAGGTGCGACGACGGCGGTTGCCGGCGGCCCGCGCGGCGACCTTGCGGATGAAATCGCCGCCGTCGAGTGGGGCATGGTAGGCAAGCAGGTGGGCGACAGCGGACGGCACGCGTTCGCGATCGTCGCGCATGGGATCGCTTGTGTTCACGAGATTTCCTCTTCGATGCCCAGCAGCCGAGCGAGTTTCTTCTTCGCGCGGTTGATATGGGATTTGATGGTGCCCAATGGCATTGCGGTCACGTCGGCGATCTCGCCGTGGGACATCCCGGCGGAAAAGGCCAGCGTCACCGCCAGGCGTTCGTTGATGGTCAGGTGCCGCATCATTTGCTCCAGCAGTACGTCGGACATTGCAGTGGAGGCGTCGACCGCCTCGACGTGGAGTTCCATTTCTTCGACGAAATCGAGGCGCGCGTTCGTCCGCACTTGGCGCAGAAACTGGCGATAGGCGACCGTATGCAGCCAGGTCGACAGGCTTGCATCGCCGCGGAAGCTGCCAAGCGCGCCGAGCATGCGGATGAAGGTCTCCTGCGCGATGTCGTCGGCGAGCGCGTGATCGCCTGCGGTCAATCTGCGCAGGAATTGGCGGATCGGCGACTGGTAGCGCCTGACGATATCGTTGGCGGCGCGTCGATCTCCGGCCAGAAATCGCGCGATCAACTCGTTGTCGCTGGTGGACATCAACATCCTGATCGGTGCTCAGATGGAAGGCATGGGAGCGCGTCGCGCAAGCGCGAGACCTCAGGTAGCGCTCGGCTGGTCAAGCTTCCACATCAGCAGGAAAGCCAGGCCCATGAACAAGGGGAACACCGCGACCGTGGCGAATTCGGTTATCGATCCGGTGATCAGACCGGCGACGGCGGCCGCCAGGCCGATCGAAATGATCACCAGGCCGCGGCGCAGGTCGGTGTTCGGCGATGGACGGCTGGTATTCATCTGCGCGACCAACGCCGGATTCAGCTGCACCCCATTTTCCAGCGCGGCTCGCAGCGTGCGCTGCACTTCGGATTGGTTGCGGCTGTTGAGGATGGAAAAGGTGATGAGCATCACTGCGATGCTCAGGACTCCGATAACGGGAATGAAATTGCTGTCCATGATGCGTCTCTCTGTAAACGGGCTGCCAGAGCCCTGTACTAGTTGGAGCCAGCCAGGGCGTCGTTTGGATGCAGGGCCTGGATCTTTTTTTTCAGACCTCTTCCAGCTCCGCCAGCGGACCGCTGGTCCGCTGCACGGTCTCGGCCAGCCAGGCAGCCACCCTGTCCACGTGCGGAGTGCGCAGGATCTGGAAATGGTCGCACTCCAGTGCCGGCGCCACCTGCATGGCGGCGAGCGCATCCCAGCCTCGTTGCTCCCAAGGCATGGCATCCACGGTGGCGCCGATGAACTGGACGGCGCCGGTATAGGGGCGCCCCGGATAACGCGAGGCGGCCGTCCAGTTGCTTCGGCAAAGCCGAAAGCGCTCGCGCAGCGCTTCCACGCCCACCGCCGCCGGCAACAGGCCGTGCGCCGTGGCGTGCTCGGTGGCATGGGCGAGCGCACGCTCGACACCATAGACCCGATGAACCGCCTGCAGTTCGGCGACGTGCTGCTCCTCCACCACGCCCAGTTCCTGCAGCAACACCATGAAGGCGACCAGATCGGCATCGACGTGGTCGAAGGTGCCATGGATGAGCATCGAGTCGATCAGGCTCACGGAACCCAGCAGTTGTCCATCGGCTTCGAGTTGGCCGGCCATCTCGAAGGCCAGCAGGCCACCCAACGAAAACCCTGCCAGGTGGTACGGGCCATCGGGTTGCACCGAACGCAGCAACGCCACGTAGCGTTGTGCGAGCTGCTCTATGCTCAGATCGTGTTCCTCTGACATCTGGATACCCAATACTTCCCACTCGGGATCGAAGCGGGCGACGAGTTCGTGATAGCAACCTACGTCGCCGCCGATCGGATGGATCAGGATCAAGCGTTTTGGTGCCTGCCGCCGGTCGTTACGTCGTCCACGCTGGAGCTGCACGAGGACGCAGGCGTCGCTTGACGCGGGAGAGGCCATGCGTTCGCCGACCTGGCCGGCCAGTTCCCCGACGGTGGGATGCTTGAACACGTCCACCATCGACAGCTGGCAACCGAACTGCCGGTTGATCGCATTGACCACCTGCAGCGCCAGCAGCGAACGTCCGCCCAGGGCGAAGAAGTTGTCCCCGATCCCTACCGGCTCCACCTTCAGCAGCCGCTGCCACAGCGCCACGATCCACTGCTCGGTGGTGTTGCGCGCCGCTTGCACCTCCCGGGCCGCCGGTGCGTCGCTGCGCTGGCTGGCGTACCAGGCGCGCAACGCGTTGCGGTCGATCTTGCCGTTGGCGCTCAGCGCCAGCGCCTGCAACCCGATCCATTCCTGCGGTAGCATGAAGCCCGGCAGGTGGCCGCGCAGGAACTCGCGTGCCCGCGCTTCCGACGCCTCCTCCGTCTCGCCCTGCCCCGCCAGGTACTGCACGAAGGCCACCAGCCGCTGGCCTTGCGCATCGTCCACCTTGAGGACCGCGCTGGCCTTGACCACGCCACTGGCCGCCAACGCCGCCTCGATCTCGCCCAACTCGATGCGGAAGCCATTGAGCTTGACCTGCTGGTCCAGCCGACCGATGAACTCCAGTACGCCCCGTTCGCTCCAGCGCACCAGATCGCCGGTGCGGTACAGCCGCGGCAACGCCACGCCGATGCTGGCGCCGGGCACGAACTTCTCGGCCGTCAGCTCGGGACGCTGCCAGTAGCCGGGCGACAGGCCGGTCCCGCCCAGGTACAGCTCGCCGGCCACGCCGCGCGGCGCGATCTGGCCCTGGCCATCGACCACGAACGCCTGGCACCCGCGGATCGGGATGCCGATGTCCGGTGCCCGGCCGGACCCGCGCCGGCACAACGCATACGTCGAATAGGTCGTATCTTCCGACGGCCCGTACAGGTTGTAGACCGCCTGCACCGCGGTTTGCGCGTACACCTGTTCCACCACCGGGGCCAGCAACGCTTCGCCGGCCAGGTTGACCACCTGGACCGACTCGGGAATCGCCCCGGCATCGAGCAACTGCACGATCGCCGACGGTACGGTGTTGATCAGCGTGACTCCGCTGTCGCGTACCTGCGCGGACTGATGGAGATCCAGAATATGCCCGACCAGCAGGCAGCAGCCGCCACCGGTCAGCGGCGCGAACATCTCGAACACCGACAGGTCGAAGCAGATCGAGGTCGACGCCAGCACCACGGCCAGCTGCTCGGCCGTGTAGGTCGCATGGGCCCAGGCCAGCATCTCCGCCGCGTTGCGGTGTTCGATCATCACCCCCTTGGGGCGGCCGGTCGTGCCGGAGGTGTAGATCAGGTACGCCAGGCTGGACGGGGCGATCTCCAGGGCCGGGTCGTGGCTGGCGAAGCTGGCGAATGCGGTGGCGCTGGAGACGTCCAGCAGGCGCGCATCGATGCCCTCCACGCAGGTCCGGGTGGACGCGTTGCCCAGGATCAGTCCCAGGCCGGCATCGGCGGCGATGTAGCGCAGGCGCTCGGTGGGGTAATCCGGGTCCATCGGCACATAGGCGGCGCCGGCCTTGAGCACGGCCAGCAGCGCCACGACCAGTTCCAGGCTGCGCGGCAGGCAGACGCCGACCAGTGCGCCCGGCCGTACCCCGGCCGCGGCCAGGGCATGGGCCAGTTGGTTGGCACGGGCGTTGAGGCTGGCGTAGTCCAGCTCCTGGGTGCCGAAGCGCAGCGCGATCCGTTGCGGGGTCCGTACCGCCTGCCGTTCGAACAGCACGTGCAGGCAATGCGCAGCGTCGGCGTGCGCATCGGCCGGCGGCGCCGGCAGCGGCAGCGGCTGGCTCGGCAGCACGACATCGCGCAGCCGCTGCACCGCGCCATCGGCCAGTTGCGCGAAGATCCCGGTCAGGTCCTCAGCCATCTGTTCGATCAGCCAGCGAGGAAACAGCGGCTGTCGATAGCCGATGGTGACGTGGAACGCATCCTCGTTCAGCGATACGTGGCAGGCCAAGTCGACCTTCTCCTGCGAGTCATCGGAGAATCCGGTGCCGCCGGCGCTGGAGGCGCGTTCCTGCCTGCCTTCGATATCGGTGGTCAGCAGGATCTGGAACAGCGGCGCATAACACTCGCTGCGCGGCGGATTGAGCAGTTCCACCAAGGACTCGAACGGCAGATGCTGATGTTCGAACGCTTCCAGGTTCACCCTGCGCACCTGCTCGAGGTAACCGGCCAATGTCTGTCCGGCATCGCAGTCCGTGCGCAATACCAAGGTGTTGGCGAACAGGCCGACGATAGGTTCGAACTCCGACATGGCCCGGTTGGCGGTGGGAGTGCCGATCACGACATCCCGGTTGCCGGAATAGCGGGCCACCAGGATGCTCAGCGCGGCATGAACGAGCATGAAGGTGCTCACGCTCTGACGCGCAGCCAGCGCTTCCAGCTTCCTGCCGGTTTCTGCGGGAAGTCGCCACCGATAGCTCTCCCCCGCACTGCCTGCGTAGTGCTGGCCTTCTTCCAGCATCGGCAGGCCGTGCCGCGGCGGCAGATCGTTCAACTGGTCGCGCCAATAGGCGCGGCTCCGTTCCGCCGCGGGGCTGGCCAGATAGATGTCTTGCCAGGCCGTGTAGTCGATGTAGCGCAGTTGCAATGGCGGCAGTGCCGGTTCGCGGCCTGCGGCCAGCGCTGCGCAGGCCTGGGCGAACTCCGACCAGAAGATCGAGATCGACCAACCGTCCAGCGCGATGTGATGGGCATTGAGCAACAACCAGCCGTGCCCGTCCCGTTGCAGGTGCACGCCGCGCAGCAGGGTATCGTGTTGCAGATCGAAGCAGTGGTGCGCCTGCTGGCGGCTTGCGGTCGCCAACGCGTCGCGCCATGCAGCGTCGCTTGCGCCATCGAAGCTGCGGTGCTCGAACTCAAGCACGACGCGCTCCATCGGCAACACCCGCTGGAGCAAGGTTCCATCGTCGTCGCTGAACACGGTGCGCAATGGCTCGTGCCTAGCGATCAACCACAGGAGCGCGCCTTCGGCCACCTGGACGTCGAAATCCGCGCCGGTCGCGGTGGCGAACGGGACGTTGTAATGGCTGCTGCCATTGGCCATTCGGTCGACCAGCCACATTGCGGTCTGCGCCGAAGAGGCCGGATATTCGGTGACACGGGCGGGTACGCGAGGCAACGGCGCGAGTGCGAACGCCGAGCTCGGTACCGATGCCGAAGGCGGCGCCACGCTTGCGGCAGCAACAGCGGTCGCTGGTGGCGTATCGATCTGGCCGGCCAGTTCCCCGACGGTGGGATGCTTGAACACGTCCACCATCGACAGCTGGCAACCGAACTGCCGGTTGATCGCATTGACCACCTGCAGCGCCAGCAGCGAACGTCCGCCCAGGGCGAAGAAGTTGTCCCCGATCCCTACCGGCTCCACCTTCAGCAGCCGCTGCCACAGCGCCACGATCCACTGCTCGGTGGTGTTGCGCGCCGCTTGCACCTCCCGGGCCGCCGGTGCGTCGCTGCGCTGGCTGGCGTACCAGGCGCGCAACGCGTTGCGGTCGATCTTGCCGTTGGCGCTCAGCGCCAGCGCCTGCAACCCGATCCATTCCTGCGGTAGCATGAAGCCCGGCAGGTGGCCGCGCAGGAACTCGCGTGCCCGCGCTTCCGACGCCTCCTCCGTCTCGCCCTGCCCCGCCAGGTACTGCACGAAGGCCACCAGCCGCTGGCCTTGCGCATCGTCCACCTTGAGGACCGCGCTGGCCTTGACCACGCCACTGGCCGCCAACGCCGCCTCGATCTCGCCCAACTCGATGCGGAAGCCATTGAGCTTGACCTGCTGGTCCAGCCGACCGATGAACTCCAGTACGCCCCGTTCGCTCCAGCGCACCAGATCGCCGGTGCGGTACAGCCGCGGCAACGCCACGCCGATGCTGGCGCCGGGCACGAACTTCTCGGCCGTCAGCTCGGGACGCTGCCAGTAGCCGGGCGACAGGCCGGTCCCGCCCAGGTACAGCTCGCCGGCCACGCCGCGCGGCGCGATCTGGCCCTGGCCATCGACCACGAACGCCTGGCACCCGCGGATCGGGATGCCGATGTCCGGTGCCCGGCCGGACCCGCGCCGGCACAACGCATACGTCGAATAGGTCGTGTCTTCCGACGGCCCGTACAGGTTGTAGACCGCTTGCACCGCAGTTTGCGCGTACACCTGTTCCACCACCGGGGCCAGCAACGCTTCGCCGGCCAAGTTGACCACCTGGACCGACTCGGGAATCGCCCCGGCATCGAGCAACTGCACGATCGCCGACGGCACCGTGTTGATCAGCGTAACCCCGCTGCCGCGTACCTGCGCGGACTGATGGAGATCCAGAATATGCCCGACCAGCAGGCAGCAGCCGCCACCAGTCAGCGGCGCGAACATCTCGAACACCGACAGGTCGAAGCAGATCGAGGTCGACGCCAGCACCACGGCCAGTTGCTCGGCCGTGTAGGTCGCATGGGCCCAGGCCAGCATCTCCGCCGCGTTGCGGTGTTCGATCATCACCCCCTTGGGGCGGCCGGTGGTACCGGAGGTGTAGATCAGGTACGCCAGGCTGGACGGGGCGATCTCCAGGGCCGGGTCGTGGCTGGCGAAGCCGGTAAATGCGGTGGCGCTGGAGACGTCCAGCAGGCGCGCATCGATGCCCTCCACGCAGGTCCGGGTGGACGCGGTGCCCAGGATCAGTCCCAGGCCGGCATCGGCGGCGATGTAGCGCAGGCGCTCGGTGGGGTAATCCGGGTCCATCGGCACATAGGCGGCGCCGGCCTTGAGCACGGCCAGCAGCGCCACGACCAGTTCCAGGCTGCGCGGCAGGCAGACGCCGACCAGTGCGCCCGGCCGCACCCCGGCCGCGGCCAGGGCGTGCGCCAGTTGGTTGGCGCGGGCGTTGAGACTGGCGTAGTCCAGCTCCTGGGTGCCGAAACGCAGCGCGATCCGTTGCGGGGTCCGTACCGCCTGCCGTTCGAACAGCACGTGCAGGCAATGCGCAGCGTCCGCGTGCGCGTCCGCCGGCGGCGCCGGCAGCGGCAGCGACTGGCTCGGCAGCACGACATCGCGCAGCCGCTGCACCGCGCCATCGGCCAGTTGCGCAAAGATCCCGCTCAGGTCCTCGGCCATCTGTTCGATCAGCCAGCTAGGAAACAATGCCGCGCGATAGCCGATCGCAAGTCCGAACTGCTGGTCGTCCGGCTTCACCGACAGCACGATGTCCATGCCCGACAGCGTCGCGCCATCCGTTGCGAGCGGAGCCGCGTGCATTGCCAGCAGGATCTGGGCAACGGGATTGAACGGGGTCTCCTGCGTCGGCCTGCCGGCCAGCACCGCATCGAGTCCTTCGCGGTAGCGCCAGCTGTCTTCCCACTGCTGGTTCAGTGCGGAAAGGTAGTCGTCGATCTCGAGCGTCGCGGTACAAGCCGGCCGCAACAATCCGTACGCGGTGTCGGCAAGCAGTTGCTCAAGGCCGACCGGAGCGCGCGTCGGTCCGCACACGGCCAGCACTGTCCGCGTTTCGCCGCTGTAGCGCGACATCGCAATGCCCAGACCCGCTGCCATCAGGACCAGAATGCCGCCCTGCCGGCGCCTGGCGAGCGCGTCCAATCGCCGGGCGACATCGGGCGGAAGCTCCCAGGCGAAAACGGCTCCCTCCCTGACATGCTGCTGCAGCCCGGCTTCGAGGATCGGCAGGCCATGGCGCGGAGCGGCACCGCGGAGCAGGCCCGACCAATACCGCTGGCTGGCGATGTTCGATGCCACCAATCGCCCTTCGTGATCGAACCTGACCCGTTTGCCTGTTGGCAACACGGGACCGATGGCTGCGTTGGAGATTGCCGGCTGCAACGCACCGCTCTCGATGACCGCCTGCGCGCGCGCACCGCCCAGATGCAGTTCACCTTCGAAGCCATAAGGAACCAATCGTCCCTGCGCGTCCAGAACGTACAGCAGATCGCCAGGTTCGCTACCGGAATGACTGGCACGCGACGCATGCCGCAACAGCCTTGCCTGTTCGTCGGCCCCGAGCAGGGCGAGTTCGCCGACCGCCGTTTCCGGCCTCGCCACGATATCGTCCAGCAACGCGGTCAATTGCTCGGCCAAGCCGATGACGGTACGCGGGCTGTACAAGGACCGATCGTAGTTGAGCTCGACGGCCGTACCGCCGCTACCGGCGGCGATGTTGAGGCTGAGATCGAACTTGGCGACTTCCTCCTCGGACAGGCGTGGCTCGGCAGGTGACTGGAGCGATCCATCCTGATCGATGCCGATGATGATCTGCACCAAGGGGTTGAAGGCCGCGCTGCGTTCGGGGTTGAGCGCTTCCACCAGGCACTGGAACGGGATCTCCTGATGCTCCAGCGCCTCGATGTTCACCTGTTTGACATGCTGCAGGAACGACACGAACGGCTGTCCGCCATGCACCTCGGCGCGCAATACCACCAGGTTCGCCAGCAAGCCGATGGTATCGGCGACCTCGGGACGGTGGCGGTTCGACGCAGGCGTGCCGATCACGATATCGGTAGCGCCGGTGCGCCGCGCAAGCAACAGCGCGAACGCGGCGTGGAAAAGCATGAACAGCGAGGTTTCCGTGCGCGCGGCCAACGCCTCCAAGCCCCTGCGGCAATGTTCGGAAAGCGCCCAGACATAACTGGCGCCATCGAATCGCTGCGATTCCGGCCTGGGCATGTCGGTCGGCAGCTCATGCAGCAACGGCAAGTCTTGCAACTGGCGCTTCCAGTAATCGATGGATGCCTGCCAAGCGCCCTGTTGCAGCTGCCTGGACTGCCAACGCGAGTAGTCGATGTATTGCAAGGGCCGCGTCATCTCGGGCAGGCCTGCACCGGCGGCCAACCGCGCATAGGCCTGGTCGAATTCGCGCCAGAACAGGTCGATGCTCCAGCCGTCGGCCGCGATATGGTGGACGGCCCAGGCCAGCGACGTTGCCTGTTCCTCGACGATGGCCGCGACGCGCACCAGCGCGCCCGAGCGCAGATCGAACGGCCGACGCGCCCGCGCCTGGACCTCCTGATGGATGAGCGTCTTGCGCAACGTGGCCGGCACCGAGAATGCATCGATCACGTCCATGCGCAGTGCCGGCGCGTCGTCGACCGATTGCCATAGCTCCTCGCCGTGTTCCTCGAAACGGGTACGCAGCGCGCCGTGGCGCGCCAGCAGCCAGGACAGCGCCTGTTCCGCCAGGCGCAAGTCCAATTCGCCCTGGAAGCGGCGGAGCCCGGTAATGTTGTATGCGCCGGTTGCGGGACCGATCTGCTCCAGGTACCACAATTGCTTCTGTGCGAAGGATGCCGGGGCGCGCGCGCCAGCGGCGGCATCGGATTCGATCTGGCCGCCGAGGTCCAGCGCCTGTTCGTCGATCTTCCGCGCCAGATCCGACAGCACCGGCGTTTCGAAGAGTTGGCGGACGCCGAAACGTTTGTGGAACGTGCGCTGGATGTCGTTGAGCAGGCGAATCGCCAGCAACGAATGGCCGCCGATCTCGAAGAAACTGGTGTCGCGCCCGATTGCCGCCGGCTCGACCCGCAATCGCTTTGCCCACAGCCCCGCCAGGGCCTTTTCGGTGTCCGTCTCCAGTTCGATGGCCGAAGTCGTGAAGACTGGTCGGAAGGAATGGGCAAGTAGCCGCTCCATGGCGATCTTGCCGTTGGCCGTCAACGGCAGCGCCTCCATGACCGCGTAGGCCGACGGGCACATATACGCCGGCAATGCCGCCTTGACCTGGCGGTGCACGAGGTCGATCAACGTGTCCTCGCCATCGCCGAGCGCAGAGGGCTCAGGCACCAATGCCGCCACCAGTCGCGCTTCCGCACCGCTTCCTTCCAGCAGCACCCGCGCCATGGCCAGGCCTGGCACTTTCAGTATCTGTCGCTCGATCTCGCCGGTAGCGACCCGGAACCCGGAGATCTTGATCTGGTCGTCGCGCCGGCCGATGAAGCGCAGTTGCCCGTCCGCGCCCAGACGGACCAGGTCGCCGGTGCGATAGCTGCGATGGGTTCGGCCCTGCGTATCGACGATGGAGCCGAACGCGTCCTCGGTCTGCCCGGGCTTGCCCAGATAACCCAGCGCGACGGAACTGCCGGCGATCACCAGTTCGCCGACGGCGCCGGGCGCGGCGGGTTCGCCGCATTGATCCAGGACGATGCAGTGGCTGTTCGCCAGCGCAACGCCGATCGGAATATCGCCGGCGTCCGCAGCATGGCCGGCGGTGTCGAAGCTGGTGGCGATCACCGTCGCTTCGGTGGGACCGTAGGTATTGATCACGCGAACGCCGGCCAGCGCCGGACTCCGGCGCCATTGCTGCAACAGCTCAACCGACATCTTTTCGCCGCCGGCGATCACCAGACGCAGCGATGCTCCGATCGCTGGCTCGTTGCCGCGCTCGCCCAACTCGCTGCACAACAGATGCCAGTAGGCGGTCGGCAACGAGACGACGGTGATGCCCTGGGCAGCGACATCCTCCCAGAACGAGCGCCCGGCCTGCCGGCCACGGCTGCCGACGCACAAGGCCGCACCGCTGTACAGGGAGATGGCCAGTTCTTCGATGAAGATGTCGAACGACGGCGATGCGCACTGCAGGACCCTGTCGTCGGCGCCAATCGCGTAGATCGCCTGCACCGCGGCATGGTACGACAGCACATTGCGGTGGCTTACCATCACTCCCTTCGGTTGACCGCTGGAACCGGAGGTGTAGATGATGTACGCCAGCGCGTCATGCTCGGGCTGGGACGCCGTCCCGTTCGCCGCGGGCACAGGGGTCGCCGCCAGATCTTCCCAGGCGATCGCAGGTACGCCCAGCTCGCCGCAGCGGGCACGGTTGGCCCGGCTGCCGACGATCAATCGCGTACCGCTGTCCTCCACCATGTAAAGTAGCCGCGAGAGCGGATAGTCCGGATCCAGCGGAACGTAGACCGCGCCCAGTTTGAAAAGCGCCAGCGTTGCGATCACCAGCCCTGCCGACGACTCCAGGTGCACGCCGACGCGATCGCCGATCCCTATCCCTGCTGCCTGCAAGCCAGCCGCAGCTTGGTCGGCCGCCAGCGACAACTCGCCGTAACTCCACGCTGCATCGGGCGCAATCATCGCGGTGCGAGCAGGATGCGCGGCTACCTGGCGCTGGAACAGGTCGGCAAGGTTGGCTGGCAACGGCGCGGCGGCGATGGCCTCCCGGTCCGGCAGCGGAGGCCGGTCCTCCGCTGCGACGACGGAAAGCCGGCTCATCGGCAGCGCGGGATTGGCCACGATTTCCGCCAGCAGATGCCGGAAGCAGCGATCCATGCGTGCGATGCTCTCGGCCTGGAACAGATCGCTCGCGTAGCGCCAGACCAGATCGACGCCATCGGCACCCTCGACCGCGTCCAGCGACAGGTCGAACTTGCTGGTCGCTGCGGACTCCTGCGGAATCGAAGCAAACCGGGCCTTGCCGAAAGAGAACCCGGTGCGTTCCTGGTTATGCAGGGCGAACATGATCTGGAACAGCGGGTTGTACTGCAGGCTGCGACTCGGTTTCAGCTCCTCGACCAGATACTCGAAAGGAACTTCCTGGTATTGATAGGCATCGAGCAACTGCGTGCGGCAGTGGCGCAGCAATTGCTCGAAGGGCTGGGCGCTGTCCACCCGGGCCCGCAACACCAACGTATTGACGAAGCAGCCGATCAGGTTCTCCTGGCTGAAATCGTCTCTGCCGGCGATCGGAGTGCCGACCACGATGTCGTCTTCGCCGCTGTAGCGCGACAGCAGCAGGCTGAAAGCCGAGTGCAGCACCATGAACAAGGTCGCGCCGTGAGATCGGGCCAGGCTTCCCAGCTTCTGTGCGACATCGACCGGCAACCGGCTGTTCACAGTGCCGCCGCGATAGCTTTGTTGCGGCGGGCGCGGCGCATCCAATGGCAGGCTGTGCACTTCCGGCAGGTCTTTCAGGTAGTCCCTCCAGAACGCGCAGCCCTTGGTCATGTCGCCGCGCCGGAACGCGCCGTCCTGGCGGCGCGCGAAGTCGGCGTACTGCATCGGCAGGGGCTCCAGCGCCATCGCTTCTGTGCCGCCGCCTTCGCTGAATGCCTTGTAGAAGTGGTTGAGTTCCCTGATGAAGATGGACAGGGACCAGCCATCGGAAGCGATATGGTGCATATGGATCATCAAGCGCTGCTCGTCGGCTCCGCAGTCGACCACGCCCACCCGCAGCATGAGATCCTGGTCCAGCCGGAACGGGCGCTCGGCAAACTCTGCGCAGTTGCGCCGCCACTGCCGCTCCTGTTCGGCGGCTTCCCCGTTCAGGACGAAGCGTTCGATCTGCAGCGTGCCGTCGGATCTCAGCACCTGGTAGGGCTCGCCGTTCTGCTGTCCATAGACAGTGCGCAACACGGTGTGGCGCGCGAGGATCGCGTTCAATGCCCGCTGCAGCGCTTCCAGGTCCAGCCCGCCGCGCACCGAGAAATTGCCGCCGATGTTGTAGAGATTGCCGCCTTCGAGTTGGTGCAGGAACCACAGTCGACGCTGGGCGAAAGACAGCGGGCTGCGCCCGTCCTTGGCGTGGTCACGCGTTTCGCCCTCGATGGCCAGTTCCGCCTGCGCCAGCTCGGCCAGCAACGCCGCCTTGTTGATGCGGACAAGATCGCGCAACTCTTCGGTCAGCGAACCCGTCGGCCCGATCACCTTGAGATTTTCGCCATTGGCGCGCAGTTCGATGTTGCGGGCGCGCAGCGTGTCCAGCAATTCGGTGGCGTTCATACGTCAAATTCCTCCATGGTGTTCTCCTGCTCCGTCGCCAGTTGCTGTCCCGGCTCCTTCGTCATCGCGATCATGCAGGCCTGTTCTTCGATGCTGGGCAGCTCGAACAGGCTCTTGAGCGTGAAGGCCACCTCGAACCGCCGCCGGATCTGGCTCGCCAGCCGCGTCGCCAGCAGCGAGTGACCGCCCTTCTGGAAGAAGTTGTCGCTCACCGCCAGGTCCTCGCGCTTGAGCAACGCCGTCCAGATCTCCAG
>Ga0209371_1000289_pt1 | contig 57347 bp, 58 predicted proteins | sample AgamicAtAmrz_FD_187165 | JGI IMG/M metagenome (GOLD analysis project Ga0209371, IMG submission 187165) | Agave microbial communities from Guanajuato, Mexico - At.Am.rz (SPAdes) (version 2) | ecosystem: Host-associated > Plants > Roots > Rhizosphere | place: Guanajato, Mexico | collected 2012-06-07
TCTCACTGGATTTCGCCGCTTTTACCTCGCACGGCGTCACCTTTACCGACTATTTTGCGGAGGATCTGGCGCTGCTTGAGCCGCTGATTGCAGACGGGCTGGTGGAGCGCAGCGAGAAGGGCCTTCAGGTCACTTCTAAGGGGCGCCTGCTGGTCAGGAATATCTGCATGTGCTTTGACCGCTATCTACGCCAGCAAACGCGCCTACAGCAGTTCTCGCGGGTGATCTGAAAAGAGGCGAGCATAAAAAAGCCGGAAACAAAAACGTTCCCGGCTTTTTAGTGCTGAAATTTTTGGCGCCTCAGCCTGGAAATTTCAGCATCGCTGCGCACAGCACGGCGGCCATAGCCGTTTGCGGCAGATGCGCGGCACCCGTCTGCGCGTAGTGCGTCACCACATGAATTAACGATTCCAGCATTATCTTCCTCCCCGATAACGGTTCAGAATGATACTGACTGATACCGATGTGTAAAGTCGCAAAAGCATAAAAAATGCGCGAATCGACGTTTTTTTATGCTTCTTCTGTTTTACTCCATACCCAGCTCTTTCAGCTTGCGGGTCAGCGTGTTTCGCCCCCATCCCAACAGTCGCGCCGCTTCCTGCTTGTGGCCTTGTGTATGACGCAGCGCGGTAGTCAGCAGCGTGCGCTCCATCTCTGGCTGTGCTTCCGATAACAAGTTTTGATGACCGGAACGCAGCGCGCGATCGGCCCACTGCGCCAGCAGCGTCGCCCAGCTGTCGGGCAGTGACTGCACGGGATTGTCCGGCGTGGCGGTTTCAAACAGCTCCGGCGGCAAATCCTGGATCAGCACTTCCTGGCCGGCGGCCATCACCGTCAGCCAGCGGCAGGTATTTTCCAGCTGGCGCACGTTGCCTGACCAGTGCAGGCGGGTCAGCGCCGTTTCGGTTTCGGGATGCAGAATTTTTGCCTCGACGCCCAGCTCGCGTGCCGCGACCTGAAGGAAATAGCGCGCCAGACGAGGGATATCCTCACGACGCTCCCGCAGCGGCGGCAGATGCACGCGGATAACGTTCAGGCGGTGAAACAGATCCTCGCGGAATTTACCTTCCTGTACCCGCAGCTCCAGGTTCTGGTGCGTGGCGGCGATGATCCTGACGTCGACTTTGACCGGCGCATAGCCGCCGACGCGATAAAACTGGCCGTCGGCCAGCACGCGTAATAAACGAGTCTGCACGTCCAGCGGCATATCGCCAATTTCATCCAGAAACAGCGTGCCGCCGTCGGCCTGTTCGAAACGTCCCTGACGGATTTGATTAGCGCCGGTAAATGCGCCTTTCTCATGGCCGAAAAGCTCCGACTCAATCAGATCCTTCGGGATAGCCGCCATATTCAGCGCGATAAAAGGCGCCTTCGCGCGCGGGCTGTGGCGATGCAGCGCGTGCGCCACCAGCTCTTTGCCCGTGCCCGACTCGCCGTTGATCAATACGCTGATTGAAGAACGCGAGAGGCGGCCGATAATACGAAACACGTCCTGCATCGCCGGCGCTTCGCCGATGATATCGGTAGTCGGGCCGCTGACCGGCTGGTTGCGCGGCTGCTGCTGCTCCTGATAGTGGCTGATCGCGCGTTCCACTAACGCCACGGCTTCATCGATATCAAAGGGTTTTGGCAGGTAATCGAATGCGCCTTGCTGATAGGCGCTGACGGCCGCATCCAGATCGGAGTGTGCGGTCATAATAATTACCGGCAGCATCGGATGACGTTGCTTAATTTGTTTCAGTAACGCCAGTCCGTCCATGCCGGGCATACGAATATCGGAAAGCAAAACGTCCGGAGTTTTGGTGGCAAGCGCGTCCAGCACCTCGCTCGCGCTGTCAAACGTGGCGCAGTTTAAACCGGCTCCAGTAAGCGCGCGTTCAAGCACCCAGCGGATGGAGCTATCGTCATCGACGATCCAGACTATCCCTCGTTGCATAGAAACCTCACTGGCGAATAGGCAAATAAACGGAAAATTCGGTGTGGCCAGGCCAACTGTTAAATTCTATTTTTCCCGAATGCTGATCGATCAGGCTGCGGGCGATCGACAGGCCTAAACCGGTGCCGCCTTCGCGGCCGCTCACCATCGGGTAAAACAGCGTGTCCTGTAGCTGAGCCGGAATGCCGGGGCCGTTATCTTCAATATCGATACGGGCCACCAGGCGATAGCGGACGCCGTGCAGCGTTAGCTGAAATGCGGTGCGGGTGCGCAGCGTAATGGCACCGCCTTTTTCTCCCAGCGCCTGTAGCGCGTTACGCACCACGTTTAGCAGCACCTGTTCGATTTGATCCGGGTCATGCGGCAGCTCCGGCAGGCTGGGGTCGTAATCTCTGATCAGCGTAACGTTATCGGGCAGCTCCATTGAGACCAGGTTAACCACGCGCTCGGCGACCTGATGGATGCTTTGCGTAACGTGCATGCCCGGCTGCTGCGGGCCAAGCAGGCGATCCACCAGGTTACGCAGGCGATCGGCCTGTTCGATAATGACTTTGGTATATTCCGTTAAGGCCGGGTCAGGCAGGGCTTTTGCCAACAGCTGCGCCGCGCCGCGTAATCCCCCTAACGGATTTTTAATTTCATGCGCCAGCCCGCGAACTAAATCCCGTGCGGCGACCTGTTGAGCATGCTGAAGCTGTTCCTGACTGAGGCGACGCTGATTGTCCATCGGCGCCATTTCCAGCAGGATTAGCCCGTCCGGCAGCAGCTGCGCCGTTAAAGACATAATATGCGCGCGACTGTCGACGACCAGCGTAACCTCGCTGTCGGTAAACCCCTGACCGGCATTCAGACTCTCGCGCATCACCCCGATGTTCAGGGAAAAATAGCCCATCAAATCCGGCAGCGGCGTGCCAAAGAGCTTGCGGGAGCTTTGCGCCAGCAGTTGCTGAGCGGCGGGATTGGCGTAATGCACCACCAGTTCGCTGTCGACCAGCAGTATGCTGTTAATCAGCGAGTTGAGGATCTGCCCGGCATCGGGCTGCGTGCCTGTTGCCATAACAGCGTTCTCCTGCACCATTTTAGTGCATTATAGTCATGGAACCTGAAATTCGTCTCTCTGCGCGTGGCGCTCACGGCGAAAAAAGCCCATCCGGAGATGGGCTGAAAATTTCCACGGCAACACTATCTCCGGCGTTCGTTACGCTGCGGCCCGTGTTCACCCGAATCACTGAGCCTGCCGTAGCCGCTTTAACGCGACGAGTCGCCGGAGTCAGAAATCAGACGCTGTAGTACAGTTCGAACTCAACCGGGTGCGGCGTCATGCGAACGCGATCCATTTCAGCCTTGCGCAGGTCGATGTACGCATCGATGGTGTCGTCGGTGAACACGCCGCCACGAGTCAGGAACTCACGGTCTTCGTTCAGCGCGTTCAGCGCCTCTTCCAGCGAGCCGGCTACTTTTGGAATTTCAGCTTCTTCTTCCGGCGGCAGGTCGTACAGGTTTTTGTCCATCGCGTCGCCAGGATGGATCTTGTTGATGATGCCGTCCAGGCCAGCCATCAGCAGCGCGGCGAAGCACAGATATGGGTTAGCGGCTGGATCCGGGAAGCGGGCTTCAATACGGCGCGCTTTCGGGCTGGCAACCACTGGAATACGGATAGAGGCGGAACGGTTACGGGCAGAGTAGGCCAGCATAACCGGCGCTTCGTAACCCGGAACCAGACGCTTGTAGGAGTTGGTAGTCGGGTTAGACAGCGCGTTGATCGCTTTAGCGTGCTTGATCACACCGCCGATGTAGAACAGGGCCATTTCAGACAGGCCGCCGTATTTGTCGCCAGCGAACAGGTTGGTGCCGCCTTTGGACAGGGACATATGGCAGTGCATACCGGAACCGTTATCGCCAAAAATTGGTTTTGGCATAAAGGTCGCGGTTTTGCCGAAAGCGTGCGCCACATTGTGCACGACATATTTGTAGATCTGAATTTCGTCGGCTTTTTTGGTCATGGTGTTGAAGCGGGTGGCCACTTCGTTCTGACCTGCGGTCGCCACTTCGTGGTGATGAGCTTCAACAACCAGACCCATCTGCTCCATGGTCAGACACATAGCAGAACGGATGTCCTGTGAAGAGTCGACCGGTGGTACCGGGAAATAGCCGCCTTTCAGGCCCGGACGGTGGCCTTTGTTGCCGCCTTCATATTCTTTGCCGGTGTTCCATGCCGCTTCGATATCATCGATAGCCACGTGAGAGCCGGAGGTGGTCGCGCCGAAACGCACATCGTCAAACAGGAAGAATTCTGGCTCCGGGCCAAACAGCACGGTGTCCGCAATGCCGGAAGAACGCAGGAAATCTTCGGCGCGCTTGGCGATAGAACGTGGGTCGCGATCGTAGCCCTGCATGGTGCCTGGCTCAAGGATGTCACAACGAATGATAAGCGTAGAGTCTTCAAAGAAAGGATCCAGGACCGCGGTGGTCGCGTCCGGCATCAGCACCATGTCGGATTCGTTAATGCCTTTCCAGCCGCCGATGGAGGAGCCGTCAAACATTTTGCCTTCTTCGAAGAAGTCAGCGTTAACCTGGTGAGCAGGAATGGTAACGTGCTGCTCTTTACCTTTGGTGTCAGTGAAGCGCAGGTCAACAAATTTGACTTCATGCTCGTTCATCATCGACAGAACGTGTTCAGCGGACATACTTAACTCTCCTGGATTTGTCATGGTCGTCGGTTAGAGAACTTTCGCGGTGCGCTTTGCTTATCTCGCCCAGCCGACCGATAATTATGTTCTCTGACTGCTTAGCAACCGTTGTGGAAACTGGCCTCTTTCGCTTGTTATAATTAAAGCGAAAACTATGCCAACTTTCTTAATTGATGAAAAAAGCGCTATGATGCGCCCTCTCGTGAAACGGGAGCTGCACCATGATGGAAGTCGCGCACCATTATGGTGCTTTTGCGTGCGGTCAGTGCACAATAATAGTGCATTTTTCTGATAAAGGGTGTTTTTTGCACCGGAAACGGCCCCGAAAGCAATCCCGAAAGTTATCTTTAATTGAAAACTGTGATCCTGTTCAGCTCTTCGATTAATCCGTGTACAATAGCGCGCTATTTCTAATGCCTGAGGCAAAGCTGTGATCGAAAATTTGCGTAACATCGCCATTATTGCCCACGTTGACCATGGTAAAACTACCCTGGTTGATAAGTTGCTGCAGCAGTCCGGGACCTTTGACGCCCGCACCGAAGCGACCGAACGCGTAATGGACTCCAACGATTTGGAGAAAGAGCGTGGGATTACCATCCTCGCAAAAAACACCGCCATTAAATGGAACGACTACCGTATCAACATCGTGGATACCCCGGGACACGCCGACTTCGGCGGCGAGGTAGAGCGTGTGATGTCTATGGTCGACTCGGTGCTGCTGGTTGTGGATGCAATGGATGGCCCTATGCCGCAAACCCGCTTCGTGACCAAAAAAGCGTTTGCTAATGGTCTGAAGCCGATCGTGGTCATCAACAAGGTTGACCGCCCTGGCGCACGTCCTGACTGGGTTGTGGATCAGGTCTTTGACCTGTTCGTTAACCTGGACGCGACCGACGAACAGCTCGACTTCCCGGTTATCTACGCTTCTGCTCTGAACGGTATTGCTGGTCTTGACCACAGCGACATGGCAGAAGACATGACCCCGCTGTATGAAGCCATCGTGCAGCACGTTTCTCCTCCACAGGTAGAAATGGAAGCGCCGTTCCAGATGCAGATCTCGCAGCTGGACTACAACAACTATGTTGGCGTTATCGGCATCGGCCGCATCAAGCGCGGCAAAGTGAAGCCGAACCAGCAGGTCACCATCGTCGATAGCGAAGGCAAAACCCGTAACGGTAAAGTCGGCAAGGTGCTGACTCACCTGGGTCTGGAGCGTATCGACGCGACCGAAGCGGAAGCGGGCGATATCATCGCTATCACCGGTCTGGGCGAGCTGAACATCTCCGACACCATCTGTGACCCACAGAATGTGGAAGCGCTGCCGGCGCTGAGCGTTGATGAGCCGACCGTTACCATGTTCTTTAACGTCAACACCTCGCCGTTCTGCGGTAAAGAAGGTAAGTTCGTTACTTCTCGTCAGATCCTGGATCGTCTGCGTAAAGAGCTGGTGCACAACGTTGCGCTGCGCGTGGAAGAGACCGAAGACGCCGATGCATTCCGCGTTTCCGGCCGTGGTGAACTGCACCTGTCCGTACTGATCGAAAACATGCGTCGTGAAGGCTTTGAGCTGGCGGTATCCCGTCCAAAAGTTATCTTCCGCGAAATTGACGGTCGTAAGCAGGAGCCGTTCGAGAACGTCACCCTGGATATCGAAGAGCAGCATCAGGGCTCTGTGATGCAGGCGATGGGCGAACGTAAAGCGGACATGAAAAACATGGATCCGGATGGCAAAGGCCGCGTACGTCTTGACTACGTGATCCCAAGCCGTGGCCTGATCGGCTTCCGTAACGAATTCATGACCATGACTTCCGGTACCGGCCTGCTGTACTCCACCTTCAGCCACTACGACGACATTCGTCCGGGCGAAGTGGGCCAGCGCCAGAACGGCGTGCTGATCTCTAACGGCCAGGGTAAAGCGGTAGCTTTCGCCCTGTTCAGCCTGCAGGATCGCGGTAAGCTGTTCCTGGGTCACGGCGCAGAAGTTTATGAAGGCCAGATTATCGGTATTCATAGCCGTTCTAACGACCTGACCGTGAACTGTCTGACCGGTAAGAAGCTGACCAACATGCGTGCTTCCGGTACTGACGAAGCGACCACGCTGGTGCCGGCTATCAAGATGACGCTTGAGCAGGCGATTGAATTTATCGATGACGACGAGCTGGTGGAAGTGACTCCGCTGTCCGTACGTATCCGTAAACGTCACCTGACTGAAAACGATCGTAAACGCGCATCACGCGGCAGCAAAGAAGCTTAATCGCTTTTTTTAAGCTGTAATACAGGGCCGGATCTTTCCGGCCCTGTTTTTTTTCGCCTGTGGAACCTTCCTTCCAGATTTCAAAATCCTGCCCTGTTCAGCTTCTCTTTTTACCGCTAGAGTGAATACCTTACCGGAACAAATGGAGATGGCCATGCTGTATATCTTTGATTTAGGTAACGTCATTGTTGATATTGATTTCAACCGGGTTCTTGGCGTCTGGAGCGATCTGGGACGCGTGCCTTTGGCCACGCTGCAAAGCCGTTTTACGATGGGAGAAAGCTTTCATCGTCATGAACGAGGAGAAATCAGCGACGAGGATTTTGCCGAACAGCTGTGCGACGAGCTGGGTCTGGCGCTGAGCTTCGAACAGTTCACCGCAGGCTGGCAGGCTGTTTTTGTCGGCGTCAGGGCGGACACCATCCGTATCATGAACGGACTGCGCGCGCGCGGCCATCGGGTCGTGATCCTGTCTAACACCAACCGGCTGCATCAGCGTTTCTGGCCGTCGCAGTATCCTGAGGTACAAAGCGCGGCGGACAAGCTCTATCTTTCCCAGGAGATGGGGATGCGCAAGCCGGAAGCGCGTATCTATCAGCAGGTGCTGAGCGAAGAGGGCTTCACCGCCGACCAGGCTATTTTCTTTGACGACAACCAGGAAAATATCGACGCGGCGCAGGCGCTGGGCATTCAGAGCGTGCCCGTATTTGATGCGACCACCATACCGGCCTTTTTCGCTAATGCGGCCGATTAACCATTATCGACACCGCCTGCGGGCGACCTGGCGCTGGATAAAGCTGCTGTGGCAGCGTATCGACGAGGATGGCATGACGCTGCTGGCGGGGCATCTTGCCTACGTATCGCTGCTGTCGCTGGTGCCGCTGGTGGCGGTGGTATTTGCGCTGTTCGCCGCGTTCCCGGCCTTCGCCGATGTCAGCAGGCAGCTCAAGCTGTTTATCTTTCAGAACTTTGTGCCGGCGTCCGGCACGGTAGTTCAAAGCTATCTGGAACAGTTTGTCGCCAACGTCAATAAAATGACGGCGGTGGGCGCCTGCGGGCTGGTGGTGACGGCGCTGCTGCTGATGTACTCCATCGACAGCGCGCTAAATGTCATCTGGCGCAGCAAGCGCAAAAGGCCCCTCGTTTACTCTTTTGCCGTCTACTGGATGATCCTGACGCTTGGCCCGCTGCTGGCGGGTGCCAGCCTGGCGATCAGCTCTTATCTGCTGTCGCTGCGCTGGGCTTCGGTCAGCGGCGTCAGCGGACTGATTGACTACGGGCTGCGTATTTTTCCGCTGCTGCTCTCCTGGCTGGCTTTCTGGCTGCTCTACAGCATTGTGCCAACGCGGCAGGTACCGGGGAAAGATGCGCTGGTCGGCGCGCTGGTGGCGGGGCTGCTGTTTGAGCTGGGGAAAAAAGGCTTTGCGCTCTATGTTACGATGTTCCCTTCATATCAGCTTATCTATGGCGTGCTGGCGGTTATCCCTATTCTGTTCCTTTGGGTTTACTGGACATGGTGTATTGTCCTGCTGGGTGCAGAGATCACCGCCTCTCTCGGCGACTATCGCCAGCTTAAACAGGAAGAAGAAAAGGAAGAGAATGATTGCCTTAATTCAACGAGCGCTGAGCGCCAGCGTGACGGTAGCCGGTCAGACCATCGGTGAAATCGGGCCGGGATTGCTAATCTTACTGGGCGTGGAAAAAGGCGACGACGAGCAAAAAGCGCAGCGGCTGTGCGACCGCGTGTTGGGCTATCGCATTTTCAGCGATGAGAACGGCAAGATGAATCTTAACGTGCAGCAGGCTGGCGGCAGCGTGCTGGTGGTTTCGCAGTTTACGCTGGCGGCCGACACGCAAAAAGGCATGCGCCCAGGCTTTTCGGGCGGCGCGGCGCCAGCAGAGGCCGAGCGGTTATATGAGTACTTTGTCGCCTGCTGTCGCGAAAGAGGCCTTGTCACCGAGACGGGCCGCTTTGCGGCGGATATGCAGGTATCGCTGGTTAATGACGGGCCGGTGACGTTCTGGCTCCAGGTATGAAGCGGTCGGAAAGGCTAACGGGCGCTCCGGAAAAAGAGAATCACTTTATGTATCATCTTCGTGTACCTGAAACCGCAGAAGAGCTGGATATCTACTACCAGTTTCGCTGGGAAATGCTGCGTAAACCGCTTCGCCAGCCCAAGGGATCGGAGCGCGACGCCTGGGATGCCTTTGCGCATCACCAAATGGTGGTGGATGAAAGCGGCGCGCCGGTTGCCGCAGGGCGGCTCTATATCAATGCGGATAACGAGGCGGCCATTCGCTTTCTTGCCGTGCACCCGGCGGTGCAGGGCAAAGGATTGGGCACGCTGGTCGCGATGACGCTGGAGTCGGTGGCGCGTCAGGAAGGGGCCAAGCGCGTGGTGTGCAGCGCCCGTGAAGACGCCGTCGAATTTTTCGCCAAGCTTGGCTACGTCAATCAGGGCGAAATCACCGTGCCACAGACAACGCCGGTTCGTCATTTTTTAATGATTAAGCCGGTGATCACGCTGGACGATATTCTGCATCGTGCCGACTGGTGCGGGCAGCTGCAGCAGGCCTGGTACGAGCACATCCCGCTCAGTGAAAAAATGGGCGTGCGTATTTTGCAGTATACCGGGCAAAAATTTATCACCACGATGCCGGAAACCGGCAACCAGAATCCGCACCATACGCTGTTCGCCGGCAGCCTGTTTTCGCTGGCGACGCTGACCGGCTGGGGACTGATTTGGCTGCTGCTGCGCGAGCGGCATTTAGGCGGCACCATTATCCTGGCCGATGCGCATATCCGCTACAGTCATCCCATCAGCGGCAGACCGGGCGCGGTAGCGGACTTAGGCTCGCTGAGCGGTGATCTGGACAGGCTGGCCCGGGGACGCAAGGCGCGCGTTCAGCTGGAAGTCGAGCTGTTTGGCAATGAAGAGTGCGGGGCGGTATTTGAGGGCGTCTATATTGTGCTGCCTGCCGATCCGGATGGCCCGCTGGAGCCAGCCGGATCGAATATGCCTTAACGGCCTTTTTTCTTGCGGCCCGGCTGGGTAAAGCGCTTACGGGAGGCCAGGTTGCCCGGCGTCTTCGCGCCTTCTTTACCGCCTTTATCGCCGCCTTTCGGCCCGCCGATGGACGGTTTCTTCGCGGCGGCGGGCTTCGCTTTCGCCTGCGCTTTTTTGGCGGGTTTCGCTTCGGATGAGGAATCCTCAATCAGGCCGAACAGCTCGGTCAGCTCGTCGTCGGTCAGATCGCGCCACTCGCCCAGCGGCAGGCCTTTCAGGCTGACGTTCATAATGCGCGTGCGTTCGAGCTTAGTGACCTCGTAGCCAAAGTGCTTACACATGCGGCGGATCTGGCGGTTAAGCCCCTGCACCAGCGTAATGCGGAAAACAAACGGCGCTTCCTTTTGCACCTTGCACTTCAGCGTCACCGTGCCCAGCATCGGCACGCCAGCGCTCATGCCCTCAATAAACTCATCCGTCACCAGCTTGTTTACCGTGACCACATACTCTTTTTCGTGATTGTTTCCGGCGCGCAGGATTTTATTGACCAGATCGCCGTGATTGGTCAGGAAAATCAGGCCCTGCGAATCTTTATCCAGGCGGCCAATAGGGAAAACCCGCTTGCTGTGGTTAACGAAGTCGCTGATGTTATCCCGCTCGCCTTCTTCCATGGTGGTGATAATGCCGACGGGCTTATTCAGGGCGATAAAGACCAGGTCTTCCTCATCGCGCGGCTCGATAAGCTGACCGTTCACTTTCACCACGTCACCGGCAAAAACCTGCGCGCCAACGGCGGCCCGCTTGCCGTTAATAAAGACATTTCCCTGTTCGATATAGCGATCGGCATCGCGACGAGAACAGATACCGCTCTCGCTAATGTATTTATTGAGACGTATGGATGAGTTGGTCAGCATGGTTCCTCCGTAAAAAAGCGGACTATACATTAACCGCGCTACGTTGCGAATACGGGTTAATCATATAGTCCGCTTACGGGCAGCGTTTTTACCTGCTGCCGAGATTACCTGCCTGCACGGTCTGCTGGACTGACTTATCGCCAGCAACAGCGGAAAGCGAGCCGTTAACGGAAGGCTTCAGCGGCGCGTCTTTCGCCAGGCTGCCCTGCATCTTCAGCGTCAGCTCACCGTTTTCGGTCAGGGGCACCGCTGGCCATCCCCAGTCCTGCAACAGATTCAGCGGCGTTTCACGGCCATGCAGCGACAGCGAAAAGGCGCGCTGCGGCTGCTGCGAAACCGTTGCCAGCCCTTCGAGAAGGCCGCTGCGGGGAAACGCGCTCATCTCCGTGACGTTAATGGCATTACTGTCCGCCGTCAGGGCGAGAGAAGGATGACGCAGATCCACACGGTTAAAGGTCGCTTCCGCCGCGTTAAAGCTCAGGTTGCCGCCCCAGATGCCCCATTCCCGATCGCGCGCCAGCAGCAGGTTGCTGCCGTTGCCATCCAGCGAGGTCAGCTGGAAGGGAAAATCCGGATCGATATCAATAATCAGGTTATGGCTGACGTTCAGCTTTGTTACTTCCACAGCGTGCAGCCACGCCGGTAAACGGCTCAGCCAGAACGCCCGCCAGGCTGGCGGCAGCGTGTACTCCAGCCCGGCGATTACCACGTCATCCAGCGTCAGCTTTTTATCGCTGCGCGTCCAGTTACCTGACGCGCGGATCAGCCCGTTAACCCAGCGGGAGCTGAACTGCGTCAGCGCCGCGCCCTGCGGCGAGAAGGTCATATTAACGATAGGATCGTTCAGCAGCAGCGCGCCATTTACAAAGCTGCTGGCGTTCATCGACAGCGAGCCGTCCTCGCTTTCCCAGTCGCCGTCGCGCAGCGTTATATTTTTCAACGCCAGATTAAGATCGGTCACCGCCCAGTTCTGACCTTCCAGTCGGGCATCGGTTACATCCACTCGCTCGAAATGCACGGCGGGCAGCATCAGTAAAGGCTGTAGAAATTCGGTAAGCGTTTTGCTGCTTTGCAGACGCAGATTGTTCAGCCTTAGCGTGCTGACCTGCCAGCTGCCCTGCTCGTCACGCTGTGCGCTGGCCGTCACCGATCCGCGCGCCACGTCGGCGCCCATATTACTAAGCTCCAGCTGTTTGGACCTGATGCGGCCTTCAATCAGCACATTCCTGGCGGGAATGTCTTTAAACGTCAGCGATCCGGCGCTGAACTGGAAGCTGGCATTATTACCGATAAAGCTTGTCGCCTCGGGCTGCCACGGCATCACGCCGCCGTTTACGTGCTGAGCGTCCAGGGGCAGCATGTCGTGATGGCTGCTAACCGCCATTTCGCTCAGCTGCAAACGCGCTGCGGAAAGAGGCAGTTGGCTGGTTTTGCTGGTAATTCTTAGCGTACCCTGGTTAAGCAAAACGCTGGCAAAATGCAGCGGCCGTGAAAATTGCCCGGCGCTTAACCCTAAATCGACGCTTTTTGCCACCAGGGTGGCTGGTCGGGTTTTATGGCCGAACGAAACGTCATGAAGGATGAGATGCGATGGCGCGGAAAAATTATGCTCCAGCTTGCCGACTGCCAGCTGATAACTACTGTGCTGGCTAACGGTGCGGCTGAGCCAGCTGGCTCCCCAGCGAGTTTGCAGCAGTAGATACAACACAATGACCAATGCCAGCAGGATAACCAGCAGCGAAAGAAGAATTTTTCCAACAAATTTCATGAGCTATCCCTGTGCGCTTGCAATAAGGGGTGTTATGCCTGATTTATGCGCGAAGCTCAACCCTGGGAAGACGGCAGAAGGCGCTTTGCCCTCTGCCGTTTACGCTATTTCTCCTGCGGGAAAAGCAGATTCAGGATGATAGCGGTAATGCCGCCGGCGGCGATGCCGGAAGAGAGCAGCGTTTTCAGCCATTCCGGTGCGAATTGCAGGATCAGCGGCTGTTGTGAAACGCCCAGTCCCACCGCCAGCGACAGCGCAATAATCATAATCGCCCGACGATTCAACGGCTCGCGCGAGACGATGCGCACGCCCGAGGCCGCAATCGTACCAAACATAACGATGGTCGCGCCGCCCAGCACCGGTTCAGGAATATGCTGCACAAAGCCGCTGACCGCCGGGAAAAGCCCCAGCACGATCAGCATCAGCGCCACCACGAAGCCAACGTAGCGGCTGGCGACGCCAGTCAGCTGGATCACGCCGTTGTTCTGTCCAAAACAGGAGTTGGGAAAGGTATTAAACAGCGCCGAGACGCACGAGTTCAGGCCGTTCGCCAGCACGCCGCCTTTCAGCCGCTTCATATAGAGCGGGCCGCTGACCGGCTGTTCGGAAACGTCGGAAGTGGCGGTAATATCGCCGATGGTTTCCAGCGAGGTCACCATAAACACCAGCATCAGCGGGATAAGCAAATTCCAGTCGATGCCCAGCCCGTAATAGAAAGGCTGTGGCACGGCAATCAGCGGCTGGTTCGTTGCGGCGGTTCCGGCGGGGAGCATATCCATCAGCCAGGCCAGCAGATAGCCGACGGCCATGGCTATCACCAGAGAAGCCACGCGCAAATAAGGATTACGCTGGCGGTTCAGCAAAATAATCACCAGCAGCACCGCGCCGGCCAGCAACAGGTTCTTTGGCGCACCAAAGGTGTGATCGCTCATGGCGGCAAAACCGCCGCCGATAGAGGTCAGGCCGACCTGGATCAGCGACAGACCGATAATCATTACCACGATGCCGGAAACCAGCGGCGTAATTACGCGGCGCGCCAGATGCAGCACGCGGGAAAGCGCCATTTCGGTAACGGAAGCCAGCATCAGCGTGCCGAACAGGGCGGCCATCATGGTCGACACATCAGCGCCGCCGTTTTTCAGCGCCATGCCGCCCATGATCAGCGGCGTCACAAAGTTAAAGCTGGTGCCCTGAATCGACAGCAGTCCCGATCCTATGGGCCCCCAGGTTTTTATTTGCAGCACCGAGGCGACCCCGGAGGCGAACAGCGACATGCTGATAATATGCTGCGTGTCCTGAGCGGGTAGGCCCAAAGCCTGGCAGATCAATAGTGCGGGCGTGATAACCGCCACAAACATCGCCAGCAAATGCTGGCAGGCAGCAAACAGCGTTTGCGGCAGCGGGGGACGATCTTCAAGGCGGTAAATTAATTCACTTTTTGCAGCGGGCGCTGCGCTGCGGCTGGCTTCAGAAAGATTAGCGGACATGCTCAGGGGTTCCGTGGCGAACAAAGTGGCGATTTTAAGCTTCTCCACGGCAAAAGCAAACGATTGCCAACAGCATCAGCTAAACGCCGGACGGTAAAGCGAACCACAATTCACTAAGCTTAATCATCGCGCCTGCGGGCCAGAAAAAAGGAAGCATACAATGAACGTATTTATTATTGGCGCAACGGGCGGCGTGGGGCGACGTCTCAGAAAACGGCTGGTCAATGCGGGCCATCAGGTAACGGGGCTGCATCGCCGGGACAGTCAAAAAGAGGCGCTGGAAGCCGATGGTGTAAAACCGGTCAATATCGACCTGATGAACACCAGTAGCGAAAGGCTGGCGGCGGCGATGCAGGGCTGCGATGCCGTGGTGTTCTCCGCAGGCGCAGCAGGCGCTGGCGTAGATCTCACCGACGGCATTGACGGCCGTGGCGCGCGCTTCGCTGCCGAGGCCGCCAGGCTGGCCGGTATTCAGCGTTTTCTGCTGGTTTCCGCTTTTCCGGATGCCGGAAGGGGCAAGGCGCCTTCGCCGGGCTTTGAGCACTATATGCAGGTAAAAAAGCAGGCCGACGTGATGCTTTCCGCCACCTCACTGGACTGGGTGATCCTGCGGCCCGGCACGCTGGTTAACGAAGCGGGCACGGGAAAAGTCAACGCCGGGTTGGCCATCCCTTACGGCACCATCCCGCGCGATGATGTGGCCGCTGTGCTGCATTCGCTGATTGAGCAGCCAGAGGTGAAAAGGGTGATTATTGAGTTAACCGGCGGCGAGCAGCCCGTTAACGAGGCGGTCGCCGCGATGGCTGCCTTTAGCGGCCGGTAGCCGCAGAGCAGGAGAAAAGACAGCAGGCTGCCGGGGGTCAGGCGTTGGTATAGCGCTCGGTTTCCGGCATCCAGCGTTCAATCAGCGCCTGCGCCTGTTCAGGATAGTGCTGATGAATATGGCGGGCGACGCGCTGCACTTCCGGGATCATCGCGCCATCGCGTACCAGATCGGCTACCTTGAATTCGGCGTTGCCCGTCTGGCGCGTGCCCAGCAGTTCGCCAGGACCGCGGATTTCCAGATCGCATTGCGCAATCACAAAGCCGTCGTTGCTGTCGCGCAGAACCTGTAAGCGTTTCTGCGCGGTTTTGCTCAGCGGCGCTTTATAAAGCAGCACGCAGTGGGAGGCAACCGAGCCGCGACCAACGCGGCCCCGCAGCTGGTGCAGCTGCGCCAGGCCCAGCCTTTCCGGGTTTTCAATGATCATCAGGCTGGCATTAGGCACATCCACGCCAACTTCAATGACCGTGGTAGCGACCAGCAGGTCAATCTCGCCCTGTTTAAACGCCTGCATCACCGCCTGCTTCTCGGTGGGTTTCATCCTGCCATGCACTAGTCCAACGTGCAGCTCTGGCAGCGCCAGCTTCAGCTCTTCCCAGGTGGCTTCGGCGGCCTGGGCTTCCAGCTGTTCCGACTCTTCAATCAGCGTACAGACCCAGTAGGCCTGGCGACCTTCGCCGCTACAGGCGTTCTGCACGCGGGTAATAATATCGGCGCGCCGCGTATCGGGAATGGCGACGGTAGTGACCGGTGTACGGCCCGGCGGTAGCTCGTCAATGGTGGAGGTTTCCAGATCCGCATAGGCGGTCATCGCCAGCGTACGCGGGATCGGTGTCGCGGTCATAATCAGCTGATGAGGATGAAAACCCTGCTCCTGGCCTTTCTCCCACAGCGCCAGCCGCTGGTGGACGCCAAAGCGGTGCTGCTCGTCAATAATCACCAGCGCCAGGCCGTTAAACTGCACCTGTTCCTGGAAAATGGCGTGGGTGCCGACAATCATCGATACCTGGCCGCTGGCGATGGCATCCTGCTGCGCCAGGCGCGCCTTGCCTTTCTGCTTGCCAGCCAGCCAGCCAACTTCAATCCCCAACGGTGCAAACCACTGGCGGAAGTTATTGGCGTGCTGTTCGGCCAGCAGCTCGGTTGGCGCCATCAGCGCCACCTGTTTGCCCCAGGCGATAACGTTCAGGGCAGTCAGCGCGGCCACCAGCGTTTTGCCCGATCCTACGTCACCCTGCACCAGGCGCATCATGGGATAGCTTTGTGCCAGATCCTGCTCTATTTCCTGCACGACGCGCGCCTGGGCGTTAGTCGGCTTAAACGGCAAGGCAGCCAGCAGCCTGTCGCTCAGCGCATGGCGAGCCGGCATAGCTAAAGCACGATAGCGCTGCGCGCCGGCGCGCACGGCCAGCATACTGAGATTGTGCGCCAGCAGCTCTTCCATAATCAGGCGTCGCTGGGCGGGATGCCTGCCGTTTTCCAGATCCACCAGCGCCATGTCGGGCGGCGGCCTGTGCAGCATCCGCAGCGCATCCGGCAGGCTGATCATGCCCTGGCTCAGCTCCTGCGGCAGAAGTTCGGCGACAGGACAGGTATCCAGCAACTTCAGCGCCTGATCGGTCAAGTTGCGCAGCGTCGCCTGGCGGATCCCTTCGGTCGTGGAGTAGACCGGCGTCAGCGTTTCCTGTAGCTCCACCACGCTGTTATCGCCCTGAACGCGATACTCAGGATGGATGATTTCGGCCCCGCGCTGGCCGCGCTTTATTTCGCCATAGGCGGTTACGCGCCGGCCGGGCGCCAGGCTGTTTTTCATGCCGGCGTTAAAGTTGAAAAAGCGCAGCGTCAGGATGCCGGTGCCGTCGCTGATTTGACAGGTCAGCATGCGGCGGCGGCCAAAGGAGATATCGCTTTGCAGCACTTCGCCCTCTACCGTGGCGTAGATGTTAGGCAGGAGGTCGTTAATAGCGTAAAGCTGGGTGCGGTCTTCGTAACGAAGCGGCAGATGCAGCAGCAGATCCTGCACGGTGGTCAGCCCGAGCTTCGCCAGTTTGCCAGCCTGGCTGGCACCAACGCCGGCAAGCGTGCTGAGCGGGATGGCGTCCATCAGGCGGCCCGTCATTTTTTACGTACCGATGCCTGCATGGTGGCCCACCAGTCGGGATCGGCAATCACCTCGCCCGTCTCGCTAATTTGCGGATAAGGTAAGCCTTTATGTTTGGCGACCCTGGCCAGAACGGGATAGCCGCCTTCAAACAGCAGGCGCTGCTGTTCGCTGTGGGAAAGCAGGCTCTCCTGACGCTGATACATGCCTGCGTTCTGGCGCTGGCGCTGCGCTTCATAGAGGATCAGTGCCGAAGCCACGGAAACGTTCAGCGACTGCACCATGCCGACCATCGGAATAACGATCTCCTGATCAGCCAGTTCAAGCGCCTGTTGGGTGATACCGGTTTTTTCCTGACCCATCAACACGCAGGTCGGGCGGGTGTAATCGATTTCGCGGAAATCTACTGCTTTATCAGAAAGATGCGTAGCCAGGATCTGCATTCCCTGGCCTTTAAGATGCGTGACCGCATCGGCAATAGTGGGATGCGTTTTTACCTGCACCCAGCTGTTGCTTCCGGCGGCGGCAGAGGCCATGGTACGCATCCGGCTGCCCGGCCAGACCGCATGGACTTCATGCACGCCAACCGCATCCGCCGTGCGGATCACCGCAGAGACGTTATGCGGTTTGTGCACCAGCTCCATGCAGACGGTTAAATCGTGCTGGCGGGCAGCCAGCATTTCACGGATACGGGCAAAACGTTGAGCATTCATGCGCTAGTTTCGGTTGCGGTGAACTTTGATCACGTCAGGCATTACGCGGATTTTGCGCATAATATTCGCCAGATGAACGCGATCGCGTGCCGTCAGACGGATAAAGGCGCTGTAAACCCGGCCATCTTTCTCTTCCGTGTTCAGGCTCTGGATATTCGATCCGGCGGTGTTTATGGCCGCCGTCAGGTTTGCCAGCGCGCCCTGGTGGTTAAACATATCCACCTTGATCTCCGCCACGAACTCCTGCTCGGTAACCTTATCCCACTCTACCGCCATAAACTTCTCTGGCTCTTTCTGGTAGCCGCGAATATTACGGCAGGATTCGTGGTGCACTACCAGGCCTTTGCCGGGGCTGACATGCGCCACGATAGGATCGCCGGGAATAGGGCGGCAGCACTTGGCAAAGGTGATCAGCACGCCGTCGGCGCCTTTGATTGGCAGCTTGCCGCGCGATGGCGTACTGGAAACCACCGGTGCAGGCTGGTCGCTCTGCTGCAGGTTTTTCGCCACGACCACGCTCATGGCGTTGCCCAGGCCAATCTCTGCCAGCAGATCGTCCAGCGTCGCCAGCTTCATGCGTTCCAGCTCGTGCTGAATGCTCTCCGGCGAAATCTCGGCCAGCTTGCGGCTGCCGCCCAGCGCATGATTCAGCAGACGACGGCCAAGGCTGACCGAGTCGTCGCGCTTGAGGTTTTTCAACAGCTGACGGATTTTGGCGCGCGCTTTGGAGCTGACCACGAAGTTCAGCCAGGCGGCGTTAGGCCGTGCGCCCGGTGCCGTAATGATTTCAACGGTCTGACCGCTGGTCAGCGGCTGGGAAAGCGGGTAGGGCTGGCGATCGACACGCGCGCCCACGCAGGCATGACCGATATCGGTGTGCACCGCATAGGCGAAGTCAACCGGCGTCGCGCCCGCAGGCAGTTCGACGATGCGGCCTTCCGGCGTGAAAACGTAAATCTCGTCCGGGAAAAGATCCGATTTTACGCTTTCGATAAATTCAAAGGAGCTGCCCGCGCTCTGCTGCAGCTCCAGCAGGCTTTGCAACCAACGCTGGGCGCGGATTTGCGCGGTGGTACTGCTTTCGCCCTGCTCTTTATAGGCCCAGTGCGCCGCGACGCCCATCTCTGCCATCTGATCCATATCTTCCGTACGGATCTGCACTTCAACCGGTACGCCATGCGGGCCGATCATCGAAGTGTGCAGCGACTGATAGCCGTTGGCCTTGGGGATAGCGATGTAGTCTTTCACCCGGCCCGGACGAGGCTTATAGAGGCTGTGCATCTGGCCCAGCACCCGGTAACAGGTGTCCACGTCGTGAACGATGACCCTGAAGGCATAGATATCCATAATGGAATGGAAGCGCTGCTCTTTCAGGTGCATTTTGCAGTAGATGGAATAGAGGTGTTTTTCCCTGCCGCTGACGCGACACGGAATGCCGGCTTCCTGCAGACGACCGTCAATTTCCGCAAGGATTTTCTGGATCATCTCTTTGCGGTTGCCGCGCGCCGCTTTCACTACCTCTTTGATAACGCGGTAGCGGTTGGGATAGAGCGCCTCGAAACCCAGCTCTTCCAGCTCGGTTTTCAGGTGATGAATACCCAGGCGATGCGCCAGCGGACTGTAGATCTCCAGTGTTTCCAGCGCGATACGTCGACGCTTATCCGGACGCAGCGATCCCAGCGTGCGCATGTTGTGCGTGCGGTCAGCCAGCTTGATCAGAATGACGCGGATATCCTGCACCATCGCCATGATCATTTTGCGAAAGTTTTCGGCCTGCGCCTCTTTCTTATCGCGAAATTTCAGCTTGTCTAGCTTGGAAACCCCTTCCACCAGTTCAGCCACGTTTTTACCGAACAGCTGTTCCATATCCTGATAGGTGGCGGGAGTATCCTCGATGACATCATGCAGAAGCGCGGCCATGAGCGTTTCATGGTCGAGCTTCATCTCCGCCAGAATACAGGCGACAGCAACCGGATGGGTAATGTAAGGCTCACCGCTGGAGCGAGTCTGTCCCTCGTGAGCATCACGTGCGACAAGGTAAGCTTGCTTGAGGCGCTTTATCTGGTCCTCAGGCAAGTATTTTTCAATCAGTTGATTGAGACTTTCAAACAGATACAAGGGCGAGCCTTCCGGCTGATGATTAACGACGACCTTCAGCGATAGCGGTAACAGCCTGCAGTTCTGCGGCTTCCTGCTCCTGCTGTTCCTGACGATCACGGACATCCAGAATCTGGTTGGTGATCAGACCTTCTTCGATCTCGCGCAGCGCGATAACGGTAGACTTGTCGTTTTCTTCCGGAACCAGCGGATCTTTACCGCCAACCTGCATCTGGCGAGCGCGACGAGCGGCGACCAGAACCAGGTCAAAACGGTTACCAATTTTTTCTACTGCGTCCTGTACGGTTACGCGTGCCATAAGTGTGATACTCCACGGTTGACGAAATGACTGGGCATCATACTGAGTTGTCCTCAGTCTGCCAACAGTTTGCTGATTAAAGCATCATGACGGGATTTTTGACGGCCCATTCGCAGACGCTCGGCGCGAATAATGGTTTTCAGATCGGACAGCGCCAGATCGAAATCATCATTCACAATAAGGTAGTCGTACTCCGCATAGTGGCTCATTTCCGCGACGGCCTGCGCCATACGCCGGGCAATGACCTCTTCGCTGTCCTGACCGCGACCGCGCAGGCGGCGATCCAGCTCGTCTTTTGACGGCGGTAAAACAAAAATGCTGCGTGCCTGCGGCATTTTCTGACGGATTTGCTGCGCGCCCTGCCAGTCAATATCTAAAAAGACATCCACGCCGGTTGAGAGCACCTGCTCAATCGCCCTGCGTGACGTGCCGTAATAGTTGCCGAAGACTTCGGCGTGCTCCAGAAAGGCATCTTCTTCGATCATACGACGAAATTCGTCATGGTTTACAAAATAATAGTGTTCGCCGTGATTTTCACCCGGACGCACGCCCCTGGTGGTATGGGAGATGGACACCTGAGTGTCATACAGCGGTTGCGTCTTTAGCAGCGCGTTAATCAGGCTGGATTTACCCGCGCCGCTTGGTGCTGAAACAATAAAAAGTGTGCCTTGAGCCATGATGATTTCTTGCTATGCCAGTCGGAGTTTACTTCCTGCACAGTATACACGGGTGAAGGCCAGGATGCAGCGTTTCGGCTGTTCTGCCGCGTTTTTTCTCTAAAACTGGAAGATGGCTCGCGGTACTGATGACAGGTTTCATGCTAGGGAAAAAACTTTTCGATACGTTTTCCATAAGCGAACTTACGCTATCGCCATGTTCTGATTTTGCCGATTTAATAAGCGAAGCAGAGCAACAAGGGAGTGTGGAGATGCGAAGCATAGTAATAATGTTCGGGCTGGGAGGGTGCGCCATTGCACAGGCTTTTTGCCCCGTCTGGTCGCCCGCCCGGGCAGAACTGGAGATGACGGCGCTGGAAAAACAGCTGAGCGACTGGGATCGGGCCTACTATGAGCAGGGCATCAGCCTGGTAGAGGATGAACGCTATGATGCCTTAGAGAAAACGTATCACGACTGGCAGCGCTGCTTCCGGCCCGAAAGCGAGTCTCGTTCGCCGGCGCTGGCGAAAAACGGCAAGGTACGGCATCCGGTAGCGCATGTTGGTGTCAAAAAGCTGCCGGACAGGCGGGCGGTGGCGCGCTGGATGGTGGGAAAGCAACCGCTGTGGGTGCAGCCAAAACTGGACGGCATTGCCGTGACGCTCTGGTACCGGCATGGAAAACTTGTGCGGGTAATCAGTCGCGGCGACGGGCTGCGAGGAGAAGACTGGACGGAAAAAGCGCGCCATATACCCGCTATTCCACAGCAGATAACGCTGGATGACGATCCCCTGGTTTTGCAGGGCGAACTTTATCTGAAGATGACCGATCACCAGCAGGTCAGCCAGGGCGGCGTTAATGCCCGCGCCGTCGTGGCTGGCGCAATGCGGCGTAATGAGAGCTCGCCGCTATTGGCACAGCTGGGCATGTTTATCTGGGCGTGGCCGGACGGCCCGGAAAAAATGCCGCAGCGCTTACAGCAGTTAAGCAAGGCGGGCTTCAGCATTATGGAAGCCTGGAGCAAGCCTGTTGCCAACGCTGATGAAGTCGCCGACTGGCGCGAACGTTGGTTTCATCAGCCTCTGCCCTTTGTTACGGATGGCGTGGTGATCCACGGTACGCCAGTAAAGGGCGCTTACTGGCTACCCGGCGATAATACCTGGTCAGCAGCCTGGAAATATACGCCGCTGAAAGTGAGCGCAGAGGTTCGCTCAGTCGATTTCCCCATTGGGCGGACGGGAAAAACAGGCGCGGTACTAAATCTGTTACCCGTACAGCTGGATGATAAAAAAGTCAGCCGGGTCAATATTGGCTCGCTTAAACGCTGGCAGGCGCTGGATATCGTGCCGGGCGACAGGGTCGCCATTAGCCTGGCGGGTCAGGGCATCCCCAGGCTTGACGAGGTCATCTGGCGGGTACAAAAACGGGGCAGGCCGCCCGTACCGGATGCTGATGCTTTTCATGCTCTGAGCTGTTTTGACTATACGCCTGCCTGTCGCGAGCAGTTTCTGGCCCGCCTTGTCTGGGCAAGCGGCAGACAGGCGCTGGCGATGACCGGCGTCAGCCGCAGCAGCTGGCAGCGCCTGATGCAGGCCGGGCAGCTGACCCATCTCTTTTCCTGGCTTGCGCTGACTCAGGAAGATCTGCGGAAAATTGCTGACCTCACGCCCGCCCGCGCAGACTGGCTTTACCACCAATTCTCGCTAAGCCGACGGCAGCCCTTCAGGCGCTGGGTAAAAGCCCTGGGCGTTCCTGTACCGGAAGGTGCTCTGAACGCTATTGAAGATAACGACTGGTCAACGCTACTGGCCCGACGGGAAGAGGCATGGCAGCAGCTACCAGGCATAGGTAAAACGCTGGCCGGGCAAATCGTGCGTTTTCTGCATCACCCTCAGGTGCAGCAGCTGATTGCTTATGCAGACGAGGCAAGGCGATGAACCTTTTAGTGATCGGCATGAGGATAGTTAAATACCGGCAGCCCCAGCCGGAAGCGCAACGCCAGCAGGCGCGCCAGAAAGCCAAACAGCAGCGTGATGATGATGGCCAATTCGTCGGATACCGGCGTTTTCAACAGCAGGATATAGAGCCAGCCGGAAGCAAAAGCGATACCGGCATAAAGCTCCTTCTGGAAAACCAGCGGGATACGGTTGCAAAACATATCGCGCAGCACGCCGCCGAAGACGCCGGTAATCACCGCACTAATAGCCGCAATAATCGAGGCATGGCCCATATCCAGCGCCACTTTGGTGCCGATGATAGAGAAAACGGCCAGGCCCAGCGCGTCCAGCACCAGGAAGACCTTGCGCAAATGCGGCATCAGCGGCGCCAGCTGGGTGGTAATAACGGCAGCCATCGCCACAATGATGATGTATTCGGGGTGTTTTACCCAGCCAAGCGGGTAGTGCCCAAGCAGCATATCGCGCACGGATCCGCCGCCAATGGCGGTAACGGAAGCGATAATAATTACGCCAAACATATCCATTTTACGGCGGCCAGCCGCCAGCGCGCCGGTCATGGCCTCTGCGGTGATCCCAATCAGATAAAAAACAGTAAGTAGCATAACCCGCTCCTGAGCAATCGGCGGCAAGCCTGCAGGATCCCAGACAGGTTGACGAGTGAATTTTTCTAAAAGCCGTTAAGTAAATGAGTTTACCTAATCTGAAAATAAAGTAACCGTGCGCGTCTCCAGGACAACGTTTTATTTTGTTTAAGTTTTTTTGAATCCGCTATTCAGCAATAGGCTTAGCTACCTGACATAGCATGATTAAAAAACTGCACGGCTGGATCCTGAAGTCGGGCAGGCTACCACAAGGACGAGAAAAATGATGGCAGGTGAAATTTTCCGACTGTTGGCAAAAGGGATCCATCCGGAAACAGGCGAGCTGTTGCCGCCAGCTTCTGTTGTGCATACACCCGATGCTATAAGGCTGTTGTTTGCTCTGGCTGAAGAGTTCAGCGGTGTGAATTTCAGTGCTGTAAAACGGCAAGAAAAAGTGAAGCTGACGCCAGAAGAGCGTCGGGAAAAGAATCGAGCGGAAGGGCGGCCTGGCAATGCTTATCTTCCCTGGTCTGAAGAGCAAAAACAGGAATTGATAGCGCTTTTCCGGCAGGGCCATTCCGTCAGCGAGCTGGCTGGCCTGTGTGAGCGTTCGCCGCGTTCAATCGCCATGCAGTTAGAAAAGCAGGCGCTTATCACGGCAGAACAAGCTGCGGCCTTTAGCTGAAGACTGGGCAGCCTGTACGCCGATCGTTGCCGCAGGTTAAAACCGGATCAGTTTTTCTTTACGAATTCTGATTTCAGCTTCATCGGGCCAAAGCCGTCAATTTTACAGTCGATATTATGATCGCCTTCCACCAGGCGAATGCTTTTTACCCTGGTGCCGATCTTAAGAGGCGTTGAGCTGCCTTTGACCTTGAGGTCTTTGATAACTGTCACGCTGTCGCCGTCAGCCAGCAGATTGCCGTTGGCATCTTTAACTACCAGCGCCTCTGTGGCTTCTGTGTTGCCAGACCAGACGTGGCCGCATTCGGGACAGTTAAACAGGTCGCCATCCTGCCAGCTGTATTCGGAGTGGCATTCAGGGCAGGGAGGAAGAGTTTGCATAAAAACCTTAAAATTATCCGCAGGAAAAGAAGGGGGATTTTAGCCTGGTGCCGCCTGTAAAACTATTCATCTTTGACGATATGCGCCAGGCACAGGGTTCATGCACTCACCAGTGATAAAAGTGTACGGCAGACAATAACTGTTTATTCATATGGTCAATTATCTTTTCAACCAAATGGCTGTAGGGGCCATAAAGGGAAAATGTGCGTGATAGCGACCGGCGCTCATTCATGCTTTCTTCGCATGGTTGGGGACAATACGGGGGGAGCGGAAGATTTTATTGTTATCTCTACGCGAGTGGGGGTTTATTCATTTTTGATTTTTACTATCTCCCCACTTTCCTTCATACGATATATTTCATCATTAGTAGTAAAAGAAATTCCCATATTCTTACTGTCGCTAACAGAGAAGACTCTATTTTTTTCTATACAATTTTCAGGCGGTTTCATGTCGTCAAAGCAACGTCTGTCGTACTTCGCCTCTTCTTTGTATCCATCACCAAAATCCCAAAATACTATGGAAAAGAAGCCATCCTTTGCAGGCTTTGGGATGTTATATTTTGCTTTTAATACCTCCTTGTTTTTTAGCCACCAACTTATTTTCCCCCGATCGGTGAAAGGGAAATTTCTTACCAGAACAGAGCTAAACTCTTCGTCTTCATGAACCGCCACAATCTCTACCGAACGTAACGACAACCACAGGAAGAAGCCCAGCAGGGTGCAGCCAATCGTTAATAGCACATAAAGCGTTTTTTTATTTTTTGTTTTCATCGCGCCCTCCGAGGATCTCTACAGTGGCTTCCATGTTGGTGATAAATGGCCTGAAGCCAAAATGATTGTATCGCTGAAGTACGAACCAGATACGGAAGAACTGGAGCTGGTTAAATTTTGTTTTCAGTATATCGTCAGTGTCGAGACCAAAATGATCCTGTACTTTGTAGCGCACCACTGCCCGGAAACGACCATTATCAATATACAGTGATTTTATGGTGATATGCGTAGCCCAGGTATCATGAACGGTAATGCCCATACCATTGTAATTATCCTGGAATCTGTCAAATTTAGGTAGTTTACCATCTAAAATAACCTTCCTCAGCCTGTCTTTTTCCCCTGCGGGATAACATTTTTTTTCCCAATTGATATAAGTATTAAAAGCTTCTTTCAATAACAGACGTGTACTGTTTTCCTGCGAGTTATCCCTGATAATATGCTCCTTTAAAGCCCTGTCCAGCACTACATTCCGGAAAGGAGTACCCTTTTCGTTCTGCATATGGTCGATCATCTTTTCAATCAGATGGCTGTATGGGCCATAAAGGGAAAATGTGCGTGATAGCGATCGGAGCTCATCAAACAGGATAATGGCGCACTGCTGGCGAGTGATTTTCTCACCGGCTCCGCGCAGATTGCAGCAGAACATGGACTGAGGGCGATCCAGTGAGGAACGTCGGGTTAACGTATAAGGATCGACCCGATCGGAAATATAATTCAGCTGGTATTGGGATTTCAGCTCTGCTTCGGAAAGGTCACCACAGCGCATATCGTCGGCGTTGTAGTCGTCCATGCGTTTCCGAGACTTGAAAAAGGTACAGGGGAACTCCAGGGCTGGCATAACTTCGCCTCCTTGCGTGCAATAATCCATAAGTGCGTTCAGATAAAGCCAAATTATACGCCGCTGACGCGGGCTGTATAATATTAGATGCTCGGCAGACAAAAATTAGGAATATGGCCCGATTTTAGCGTCTTTTTCTGCATTGGGTGGCACCAGATGAGGACATCCTAAGGTACGTTCCGTATAGCTGGTGTAAGCCCTGGAAAAAAGGATGATTTTAGTACTGTCTCAACCTGCGAGGACGGACTTATTCTTTTTTAAGTTTGATTATTTTACCCTCTTTTTTCATCCGATATTCGCCATCATTTAATATAAATATAGTGCCTCTGTTCCTGCTGGAACTGATTGAAAATACCCTGTCCTTTTCAATACAATTTACAGGCGGGTTCATATCATTAAAGCAAAGCCTGTCATTTTTACCTTCTTCTTTATAACCCTCACCAAATAACCAGAATGTCACATAAAAATGACCATCACTGTCAGGTTCAGGAATGCCATGTTTATCTTTTAACATACCTTTTTTTTAACCATCAGTTAATCTTTCCTTTATCCGTTGGCGGAAAAATGGTGACCAGAACATCACTGAAACCACTACTTCTGTGGTGAACGGCTATGATCTCCATGGGGCGCCCCTCAAGCCGTTCTCCTGCCTTAATCCATGCCTGTATCTGAATATCTTTCAGCTTTGCCATAGTGTTGCATTAACATTGAATAGTGCTTTGTACCCAAGCTGGAGCGAGGAAAGTACTTTGGGTACAAAGAAAATGCGCGATGTTATGCAACAGCATGAAAATAATAAAGCCCGCAATTAGCGGGCTTTATTGGTTTTCTGCTACTGAGTGCGACTGTATGCAACTTTACTCAATGTTCTGGATCTGTTCACGCATCTGCTCAATCAGCACCTTCAGCTCAATAGCCGAAGTGGTAACCTCTGCATTGATTGATTTAGACGCCAGCGTATTCGATTCGCGGTTAAATTCCTGCATCATAAAGTCGAGGCGGCGGCCCACCGCTTCTTTCTTTTTCAGGATGTTATAGGTTTCTTTAACATGCGCTTCCAGACGATCCAACTCTTCCGCCACGTCCACGCGCTGCGCCAGCATAATCAGTTCCTGCTCAACCCGATTACTGTCCAGCTGAACCTGAGCCTCTTCCAGTTTGGTAACCAGACGTTCGCGCTGCCATTTCAACACGTCCGGCATCTGCGCACGTACTTTAGTCACTTCAGTACTGACGCCTTCCAGCCGTTGTTCAATCAATGATTTTAACGCGGCGCCTTCCGTTTCACGGGCGGCGATAAAGTCGTCCAGAGCGCTGTCCAGCGCGCTCAGCAACTCTGCGGAAATGGCATCCAAATCCTGTTCTTCTGCTGACATGACGCCAGGCCAGCGCAAAATATCGACCGGATTGATTTCGCCCTCGTCGCTCTGCATTTTGACCCAGTTGGCGGCTTTAACCAGCTGGATAGCCAGTTTTTCATTCAGCACCAGAGAGCTCTGCGCGCGCGCGTCTGCGTCAAAACGCAGATTACACTCGATTTTACCGCGGGTCAGTCGGTTGCGAATACGTTCGCGGATCACCGGCTCCAGACCGCGAAACTGCTCAGGCAGACGAATATAGGTTTCTAAATAGCGCTGGTTTACGGAACGAAGCTCCCAGGCTGCGCTGCCCCATTCGCCTTTGGTTTCACGCCGGGCGTAGGCGGTCATACTGCGGATCATTATGCGTACCCGTTTTCAGAATAAGTTCAGGTGATTATAGCGGTGCCGGCCTTGCCTTAACAGGCATCTGGTCAAACTCTGACAAATCAATGGGATTGAGGCGGCGCTTACTATCGCGCCAGCTGCACAGAAACCGCGTTACCAGCAGGCTGTCATAGGCATTCGGCTGTGAAATCCGTATAATGCGCAGCCAATCACGATTTTCAAGCCGGAGAAAAACCATGCGTCCAGCAGGCCGTAATGCCCATCAGGTGCGTCCCGTCACCCTGACTCGCCACTACACCAAACATGCGGAAGGCTCCGTTCTGGTTGAATTCGGTGAAACCAAAGTCCTTTGCACCGCCACCATTGAGGAAGGCGTGCCGCGCTTTCTGAAAGGACAGGGCCAGGGCTGGGTAACCGCAGAATATGGCATGCTGCCACGCGCTACCCATAGCCGTAACGCTCGCGAAGCGGCCAAAGGCAAGCAGGGCGGCCGCACGCTGGAAATTCAGCGTCTGATTGCCCGTTCCCTGCGAGCAGCGCTGGATCTGAAAGCGCTGGGCGAATTCACCATCACGCTGGACTGCGACGTCCTGCAGGCGGATGGCGGCACGCGTACCGCTTCTATTACCGGCGCCTGCGTAGCGCTGGCAGATGCGCTTAATCATCTGGTCGCTATCGGCAAGCTGAAAGCCAACCCAATGAAGGGGATGGTCGCCGCCGTGTCTGTCGGCATCGTCAACGGCGAAGCGTTATGCGATCTGGAATATGTCGAAGATTCCGCTGCGGAAACCGACATGAACGTAGTCATGACCGAAGATGGTCGCATGATTGAAGTGCAGGGCACGGCAGAAGGCGAGCCGTTCAGCCATGACGAGCTGTTGACGCTGCTGTCGCTGGCTCGCGGCGGTATTGATACGCTGATTCAGGCGCAGAAAGCGGCGCTACAAGACTGATTTCCCCAGGCGACCAGAGAGTCGCCTTTTTTAATGATTGAGGAGCGAGACATGAAAGCCTGGCAGCGCCAATTTATCGAATTTGCTATTAATAAGCAGGTCCTGAAATTTGGAGAGTTCACGCTGAAATCCGGACGTAAAAGCCCCTATTTCTTTAACGCGGGCTTGTTTAACACGGGCCGTGACCTGGCGCTGTTAGGCCGTTTCTATGCGCAGGCGCTGGTGGATTCCGCTATCGATTTCGATCTGGTGTTCGGCCCGGCCTATAAAGGCATTCCTATCGCTACTACCACCGCCGTTGCGCTGGCCGATCACCACGACCGCGATGTGCCTTACTGCTTCAACCGTAAGGAAGCGAAGGACCACGGCGAAGGCGGAACGCTGGTCGGCAGCCCATTACAGGGCCGTATTATGCTGGTAGATGACGTTATTACCGCCGGTACCGCTATTCGCGAATCGATGGAGATTATCTCGGCGAATAAGGCGACCCTGGCCGGCGTGCTGATTTCGCTGGATCGTCAGGAGCGAGGCCGCGGACAGGCGTCGGCTATTCAGGAAGTGGAGCGCGATTACGGCTGCAAGGTTATTGCCATCATCACGCTGAACGATCTGATTAGCTACCTGGAAGAGAAACCGGAGCTGGCCGATCATCTGGCCGCCGTCCGGGCCTACCGCAAAGAGTACGGTATCTGACGAATGCGGGCCGCGAGTTGCGGCCCTTTCATTTCACACCGGCTGGAAGGCCAACTGCGGCCTTCCCGATTCAGACCAGCTGACAGGCCAGCAGCGGCCAGCGCGTTTCAAATTCCACCGTCGGGCGATAGCGGAAGTCGGAACGCACAAAGCGCGACAGCAAACCCTCACAGAAAGCCAGCAGCTGCGAGGCCAGCAGCGCCTCCTCCGTCTGGAATCCTTCGCCGGTACGCATTTTCTGCTCGCGCAGCACCTGCTTCAGCTGCACCTCAATCCGTTCGAACAGCTGGTTAATTCTGCTTTGCAGGCGGTCCTGCTCGAACATCAACGCATGGCCGGTCAGAATACGTGATAAGCCCGGATTACGCTCACCAAAGCCCAGGATCAGCTGGATAATCAGCCGTAAACGCGGCAGCGTCTCTTTTTCATCCTGCAAGATTAGATTGATGCGCGTAATCAGGCTGTCTTCAATAAACTCAATCAGGCTGTCAAACATGCGGGTTTTGCTGGGAAAGTGCCGGTAAAGCGCAGCTTCAGAAACCCCCACGCTTGCCGCCAGTTTGGCGGTAGTGATCCGCTGGCTACCATCGCTGGATTCCAGCATTTGCGCCAGCGCCTGCAGTATTTCTTCGCGACGATTCCTTTTCGCACTTTTTTTCTCTGCCATGTCCTGAAAGACCCCTGAAATATCACCATGTACGGGCAAGCGCCCACGCAACATCCGTGAGCCATCACGCTCACGGTGGAAATAAGGACGGGTACTCTGGTCGGTCGTTACTGACGACCCGAGTGGCCGAAGCCGCCTTCGCCGCGCACGCTGGCGTCGAAGTCATTAACCAGATTGAATTCAGCCTGAACGACCGGTACAAACACCATTTGCGCGATACGCTCGCCTGGCTCAATGCTGAACGTCTCCTGGCTGCGGTTCCAGACGGAAACCATCAGCTGTCCCTGATAATCGGAGTCGATTAGCCCGACCAGGTTGCCCAGCACCACGCCATGCTTATGGCCGAGGCCGGAGCGCGGCAGGATAACGGCCGCCAGCTGCGGGTCGCCAATATGGATAGCCAGGCCGGTCGGTACCAGCGTGGTCGCGCCCGGCGCCAGCTGTACCGCCTCGTCCAGGCAGGCGCGCAGATCGAGACCAGCGGAGCCGGAAGTGGCATAGGCGGGCAGAGGGAAAGTGGTGCCCACGCGCGGGTCTAAAATCTTAACGTCGATTTTTTTCTTCATAACGGCTGACTATCTCGTCCAGTAATTGTTGGCCCAGGAGCTGCTTATCGCCGAGCGGTAAGGCTTTATTCCCTTCCTGCCAGAAAAGATGCAGGGCATTGGTATCGCTGTTGAAACCGTGCCCGGCTTTTGAAACATCGTTGGCGCAAATCAGATCCAGATTCTTCCGAACTCTTTTTTGCCGGGCGTATTCTTCCACATTCCGGGTTTCCGCTGCAAACCCCACCACGTACGGGCGATTTTGCTGCATGGCCGCGACGCCCGCGACGATATCCGGATTCTTAATCATCTTCAGCAGGATTTCGTCGCCCTGCTTTTTGATTTTCTCGCTGGAGACTTCCGCAGCGCGGTAGTCGCCGACGGCAGCGGCCGCGATAAAAATCTGCTGTTCGGCGGCGCTGGCCATCACCGCCTGCTGCATTTCCAGCGCGCTTATCACGTCGATACGTTTGACGCCCGGCGGCGTGGCTAAGGCGACCGGCCCGGCGACCAGCGTCACGTTAGCGCCCCGTTTTGCGGCGGCGGCAGCCACGGCGAAGCCCATTTTACCCGAGCTGTGGTTGCTAATGAACCGGACTGGATCAAGCGATTCGCGGGTTGGGCCAGCGGTTACCATCACATTAAGGTGCGCTAAATCGTGCTGCGGCGTCGCCCAGCGGACGGCTTCGTCCACGATAGTCAGCGGATCTAACATTCGGCCCGGCCCGACGTCGCCGCAGGCCTGGCTGCCGCTGTCCGGCCCCCAAATCATCAGGCCGCGTGCCTGCAAAACCTGAAGATTATGCTGCGTGGCGGCGGCACGATACATCTGCTGGTTCATGGCGGGAACGACGGCAACAGGCGCCGCCGTCGCCAGGCAAATCGTGGTAACCAAATCGTTAGCCATGCCTGCGGCGACGCGAGCGATAAGATCGGCCGTGGCGGGTGCCAGGATCACCAGATCAGCCCATTTTCCCAGTTCGATATGCCCCATCGCCGCTTCCGCCGCCGGATCGAGCAGGTCGTCGCTGACCGGATGACCCGATACGGCCTGTAGACTCAGCGGCGTGATAAATACTTTGGCTGCGGCAGTCAGCACGACGCGCACTTCCGCCCCGCGATCGCGCAGGCGTCTTACCAGCTCAGGCGCCTTGTAGGCAGCGATACCGCCGCTTACGCCCAGCACAATACTTTTACCGGTTAATGTCATAGTTTCTGCTCCATTGAGCCAGCAGGGCGCCCGCGCGCCGGAATTCCGCCATTTTATCATAATCCCTGCCTGCTGACTTTTAGCACAACGACCGTACTGTAAAGCAGCCCGGCAGACGGAAAAATGCATGGAAAACTACTGTATATAATGCCATGATTTAGCCAGCTACGGAAGGAGAAAGCGGATGAAGAAGCCATGGAAAAAAATGCCACCGCGCGAAAAGCTGGTGGCAGGCGGGGCCGGCACGTTAACGGATACGGAACTGCTGGCGATTTTTTTACGTACCGGCGCGCGCGGTGTCCACGTAATGACGCTGGCGCAACAGCTGCTGGAGGAGTTCGGTTCGCTGCACCGGCTGATGACGGCGGACAAAGACGCGTTTTTACGGGTGAAAGGCGTAGGCGTGGCGAAGTATGCCCAGCTGAATGCCATTGCCGAACTGGGCAGGCGTTTTTTCACCTGTGCGGATTCGGTAAAACAGGCCATGCAAAGCCCGGGCGATATGGTGAATTTCCTGCACAGCAAGCTGGCGCATCGTGAACGGGAAATATTTATGGTGGTTTTTTTTGATAATCAGCATCGGGTCATTCACACCAGTGAAATGTTTGCGGGCACGATAGCCAGCGTAGAGGTGCATCCGCGTGAAATCGTGCGTGAAGCGCTGAAGCAAAACGCGGCGGCGATTATCCTGGCGCATAACCATCCCTCGGGCATTTCGGCGCCCAGCATGGCAGATCGCGATGTGACTCAACAGGTTAACGACTGCTGCAAGCTGTTTAACATCCGCGTGCTTGACCATATTGTTATCGGTCAGGGCGAATATGTTTCCTTTGCGGAAAAAGGCTGGCTGTAATGCGGAAAAAAGCGGCAAACCGTGTTTTTTCCCACGTAGCGGCGGTGCTTTTTCCGTTCAAATGCGGCAATTTTGCGCGATCCAAAGGGATCTTTATCTGTTCGGGACTTGAGCACCAGCGTTGCAGGGCGTATACTACGCCACCTTTGAGAATCTCGGGTTTGGCATTTGGGCCTGCTCAGCGGGTTCACATAGAACTCGCCTGGATGGGCTAAGAGCCTGACGAGGCGGCCAAGACCTTATTTTTAAAGCTCGAGCTTATTTGATTTTTGGAGAATTGACATGTCACGAGTCTGCCAGGTAACTGGAAAGCGTCCGGTGACGGGTAACAACCGTTCCCACGCAATGAACGCGACGAAACGCCGTTTCCTGCCGAACCTGCACTCTCACCGTTTCTGGGTTGAGAGCGAAAAGCGCTTCGTTACACTGCGCGTATCTGCCAAAGGCATGCGCGTAATTGATAAAAAGGGTATTGAGACGGTTCTGGCCGATCTGCGTACCCGCGGTGAGAAGTACTAAGGTAAGGAACTGAAACATGGCTAAAGGTATTCGTGAGAAGATCAAGCTGGTTTCTTCTGCTGGTACAGGTCACTTCTATACCACCACGAAGAACAAGCGTACTAAGCCGGAAAAACTGGAACTGAAGAAATTCGATCCTGTTGTCCGCCAGCACGTGATCTACAAAGAAGCTAAAATCAAGTAATTGACTTTAGCGACTGAAAAACCCTGCCTCGGCGGGGTTTTTTCTTTTGTGCGCCTGAAAACATTTGCACGTCTGAAAACATCTGTACGCCTGAAAACATCTGCGGGAGGTTTGTATGCCGGAATTACCAGAGGTTGAAACCAGCCGACGCGGTATCGAACCGCACCTTGTCGGCGCCACCATTCTGCACGCCGTGGTGCGCAACGGCCGGTTGCGCTGGCCGGTCTCGCATGAAATCCACAGCCTCAGCGACCAGCCGGTACTCAGCGTACAGCGCCGCGCCAAATATCTGCTGTTGGAGCTGCCTGAAGGCTGGATCATCATCCATCTTGGCATGTCCGGCAGTCTACGCGTGTTGTCAGAAGAAGCACCGCCGGCGAAGCATGACCATGTGGATTTGGTGATGAGCAACGGCAAAGTGCTGCGCTATACCGATCCTCGCCGCTTTGGCGCCTGGCTGTGGAGCAGCGATCTGGCCGCCAGTAACGTACTGGCCCATCTTGGCCCGGAGCCGCTGAGTGAAGCTTTTAACGCGGATTACCTGTTTGAGAAGTCGCGCAGCAGGCGTACGCCGGTCAAGCCCTGGCTGATGGACAACAAGCTGGTGGTGGGCGTTGGCAACATTTACGCCAGCGAATCGCTGTTTGCCGCCGGGATCCATCCCGATCGACCGGCAATGGCGTTGACCAGAGAAGAAGTGGTTCTGCTGACGGAAACGATCAAGGCCGTGCTGCTGCGATCGATTGAGCAGGGCGGCACCACGCTGCGTGATTTCCTGCAGTCGGACGGCAAACCGGGCTATTTCGCGCAGCAGCTACAGGTCTATGGCCGTGCTGGCGAACCCTGCCGCGTTTGCGCTACGCCGATTGTAGGCGCCAAACACGCGCAGCGCAGCACCTTCTATTGCCCGACCTGTCAGAAATAATCAGGCGGAGAGCTTTGCCAGCAGCGCGCTGTGCACCGACGGCGGCAGGAAAGCGCTGACGTCGCCGTGATGGCGCGCCACCTCTTTGACCAGCGTGGAAGAGATAAACGAATATTTTTCTGAAGGCATCAGAAACACGCTTTCCAGCTCCGCCAGCAGGTGCCGATTCATATGCGCCAGCTGCATTTCGTATTCAAAATCGGACACCGCCCGCAGGCCGCGTACCAGGACGTTGGCCTGCTGATCCCGCGCGAAGTTCGCCATCAGATCGCTGAATCCTACCACTTCCACATTCGGCAAGTGTGCGACCACCTGTTGCGCCAGCGCCACGCGTTCATCCAGCGAGAACATCGGCTTTTTACTGGGGCTGGCGGCAATAGCCAGGACGATATGGTCAAACATTAACGCGGCGCGCGTGACGATATCCAGATGACCGTTGGTCATGGGATCGAAAGTGCCGGGATAGATCGCTTTTGTGCTCATAGGCCGCCTTTGCCGGAAGCGTGGGAAGAGTGGTTCAGCGCCCAGAGCGCCGTGTATTTATTGAAGGTGTACTGCGCGTTAACCACGGCAAGCAGCCAGCCCTGTTTGCCATCCAGAAAACCGGCGCGCAGCACCAGCGTTTTCAGGAAGGCGCCCAGCGTATGGGCGAAAATTGAAAACAGGCCGCACTTTTTCCCCTGGTGGTGACGCTGCTTCGCCCAGGCTTCGGCATAGGCGAACTGCTTCCACTGAAACGCAGAGAAATCGCGGCAGGTCAGATGCAGCAGATCGCCCTTCAGCGCCACCACCTGCGCCCCTCTGGCTTCCAGCGATTCATGCACCTGATGATCGTTATAGCCGTATTCACGTGGATAGAGACGAGTCACGCGGTCAGGATACCAGCCGCTGTGGCGCATAAAACGCCCCAGAAACAGATTGCGGCGGCCCAGGCTATAAACCGTGGCGGGCGCGGCAGGCTGTTGCAGCACGGATTCGATAGCGGCGCGCAGCTGCGGCGTCACGCGCTCGTCGCTGTCGATCATCAAAATCATCGGATGCGTGGCATAGCTTTGCGCCAGCTGGCGCTGTTTGCCGTAGCCGTGCCATTCGCGGGAGTGAAACACTTTGGCGCCGTGGCGGGCGGCGATTTGCGGCGTGCCGTCGCTGCTGCCGGAGTCCAGCAGCACAATCTCGTCGGCCCAGTTCACGGACTCCAGACATTCCGGCAGCAGCTCGGCTGCGTCTTTAGCGATCAGCACGACCGACAGAAGCTGACGTGAAGGCATTTAGTGATTCCGCTGTGGCAGATAGGGTTCAAGTAACTGTAGCAGACGCTGTAGCGCGCCCTGATTCTGGTGCAGTACCTCTACCGCATGGCGGCCGTAGTAAAGACGATAGTCTTCGTCGGTCAGCAGCGTGCCGATCTCTTTATCCAGCGAGTCGGCATCGGTTACGGCGATCAGGCCGTCCGCCTGCTGAAGTTTTGCACAGATATCTTTGAAGTTAAACGTATGCGGCCCCATCAGCACGGGGATAGCATGCGCAGCTGCCTCCAGCGGATTATGTCCGCCGCGCTCCACCAGGCTGCCGCCGACGAAAGCCAGATCGGCAATGCCGTAGAGCAGCATCAGTTCGCCCATCGTATCGCCAATCACCACCTGGGTGCCGCTGGAAGGGATCTCGCCGCTGCTGCGTAGCGTGTAGCTGAAGCCGGCCTTTTGCGTCATGTCGCGAGCCGTGTCGAAACGTTCCGGATGGCGCGGTACCAGGATGAGCAGCAAAGAAGGAAAACGCGCCAGGAGCTTGCGGTGCGCTTCCAGAATAATGCTTTCCTCGCCTTCGTGCGTGCTGGTGGCTATCCATACCGGACGACGCGGCGCCCACTGCCGACGCAGCGTGACCGCGCGGGCGGCCAGCTCGGGCGTTACGGAAATATCGAACTTCAGGCTGCCGGTCACCGCCAGCTGGGAACGCTTCAGGCCAAGCGCCACAAAGCGTTCGCCGTCTTCCTCGTTCTGCGCCGCGATCAGCGTGATCTTTTGCAGCAGACGCTGCATAAATTTACCGAGCTTGCCGTACCCTTTCGCCGAACGCTCCGACAGGCGGGCGTTCGCGATGACCAGCGGGATTTTTCGGGCGTGAAGCTGCGCGATCATATTCGGCCACAGCTCGGTTTCCATAATGATGACCAGCCGCGGGCTGACATTATCCAGAAAACGGTTCATCGAGCCGGGCAGATCGTAAGGCAGATAGACGTGATGAACATCTTTACCGAAGGCGGAAGCCGCTCGTTCCGAACCGGTCGGCGTCATGGTCGTCACGGTAATCGGCATCGTGGGATAACGGTGGCGCAGCGCCCTGACCAGCGGCACGGCGGCCAGCGTCTCGCCGACAGAAACGGAGTGCAGCAGTATACCGTCCGGCTTGACCTTGCCTTTACAGTAGCCGTAGCGTTCGGCCCAGCGCTTCCGGTAGGCGGGCGCTTTTCTGCCGCGTAACCAGAGCCGGAGCCAAATCAGCGGCTGAATAAGATAGAGCAGGACGGAATAAATTGTTGTCATCACAGTGTTTACGAATTACGGAGTGACTCGCGTCAGAAAGTGCCGGAAAAGAGAAACATTACCGCATGTTAGCAGATAAGTCGCGCATGCTCACACCTTCTTCTCAGGCCTGTCGCAACACTTGTTGATATAGCGCATGAAGCTGCCCTGCCAGGCGCTGCGGCGAGCAGGGGAGAACGCGCTCCCGGGCCGCATCGCCCATGCGCGCATCAACGCTTCTGAGCGGGATGGCCTGCGCGGCGGCGCTCAGTGCCACAATATCCAGCGCGTCGCAAACGTAGCCCTGCTCGCCGTTAACGATAAACTCTGCGCCGCCGCAGGTGTCGCTGGTGATGACCGGCAGACCGCAGGCCATCGCTTCCAGGATCACGTTAGGGAAAGGATCGTAAAGCGTGGGCAGGATCAGCGCGTCGGCCGCATGGTAATAAGGGATCACGTTGTGCTGCACGCCGACAAAGTGGACGCGTTTTTCGCAGCCCAGCGCGCGGGCGTGGCTAAGATAGCGGGCCTGCTGTTTATCCTGACCGACCACCAGCAGGTGCGCTTCGGTAGCGGCCAGAGCGCTGATGGAGGCCCTTAATCCTTTGCGCTCGAAACCGGAACCGACGTAAATAAACACTTTGGCTTCGGCAGGCAGACGCAACGACGCGCGCGACTGCTGGCGCTCGGCCGGCGTGGCAGGCTGAAAGCGCTGAGCGTCAATCGCGTTGTAGATCACCGCGAACTTCTCTTCCGGCACCTGAAAACAGCGCATGATGTCGTTTTTTACCATCAGCGAATTACAGATGATTTTTTTCAGCGCAGGTGAGCGGAACATCTCTTCTTCCGCCGCCATCACATAGCGATGATAAGGGCTTAAATCGGCCAGCAGCTTTTGCACGGGCGAAACGATGCGCGCTCTTTGTGCCAGCCAGACGCGATGCACGCCGTCGCCGGCGCGAAAAATATCACAGCCCGCAATGCGCTCGTGGCTTTGTACGATATCAAACTTCTCTCGCTGCCAGCATGCACGCGCCGCCAGCGCAAAGCCGCGCTCGCGCGAGATGCGTCCCCATTTTTTCGGGTTACAGATATGCAGGTGCCATTCCGGTTTCGGCTCGCCCTGCCAGCTGCGGGTGATGATGTTCAGATCCAGACTGTCATCGTCCAGCGCCTCCAGCGCCCGCGAAATAAACCGCTCCGCGCCGCCGTCCGGGCGATATTTTTGCCGCACTATAGCCAGTCGTACTTTACTCATCCAGATAGTTCCTTGCGGCTTTGACCACGTCATCAAGTGGGATGGCAGAAAGATAACGGGTCTCGGTCCTGGTATTAATGCTGTCCGGCGAAGGGAGAGGCGCATAGTCGCCGGCCCAGATCACCTGATTATTGTCGCCCCAGGGACGCCACTGCTTAAGCTTGGTCGGGCCAAACAGCGCGATGCACGGCGTATCCAGCGCGGCGGCCATATGCATCGGCGCGGAATCGACGCCGATAAACAGGCGGGCATGATCGATCAGCGAAGCCAGCTGCGGCAGCGACAGCTTTCCGGCCAGCGAAATCGCTTTGCCGGGACACAGCGAGAGAATATGGTCGATCATCGCCAGCTCTTTTTTGTCCGGCGCGGCGGTCAGCACGATATCGATCTGCTCAGAGGCCAGCGCGGCTATCAGCCCGGCCACTTTGTCATCTTCCCAGCATTTAAAAATCCAGCGCGAGGTAGGCTGGATAACGATATAGGGACGCGTAACCTTGCTTTGCGCCAGCACGGTTTGCGTATGTGACCAGTCGCTTTCGCTGTAGTGCATCGCTGCCGGGAAACCGGAAAAGGGAATATTCAGCGGCTGTAGCGCGGCCAGGTTTTGCTCAACGGTATGCAGCTGGCTGTGGTTGCTGGTGGACACGAGGTGCGTATGCGCCCGTTGCCAGAAGGCGTTGCGACGCTTGTTGTAAGCGAACCCAATCCGAACCGGCGCGCCGGAAAGGGCGGTGATAATCGCGCTGCGCCACTGATCGGCCAGGTTGATGACCAGATCGTAGCCTTCCTGGCGGATCGCCTTAAGCAGCGCGGCTTCATGGCGCAAATGCGCCAGCGTTCCCTCGTTTTTCCATTTGCGATCGATAAAGCGCAGCTGACGAATATGCGGATGCGCCTGCAGCATCGGCAGCGTCTCTTTATAGAGCAGCACGTCGACGGCGGCCTGCGGATAGCGCTGGCGCAGCGCCTCAATAACCGGCGTGGTAAGCAGCATATCGCCATGGTGACGCAGCTTGATCAGCAAAATCTTTCGCGGCGCAAAGGAGGCGGGAATCGACGAAGAAGTGGCCATACTCATGGGATCTCAAAATAAAGTGGACCGATTGTAAGGGAAAGCTCGTGCAGGAAAAAGGCGCCGCGCATTACGAACGACGCCAGCGGTAAATCCGGCTCAGCCAGAGCAACAGCTGATACCACTGTTTAACGCCGCGCGCGTTGCGCAGCATCCGTCCCGGCGTTTTGCTGGCGAGCAGATCCGCTATCATCGCCTGCCGTGCTTCAGCATCAGGTTCACGCCGTAAAGCGTGGCAAACGGTCAGCGCCTCTTTGGTTACCTGACGATAAATTGCCGGACCAATTTTAACTTTATCGCGATAGCGCAGGTTGATCTCATCCAGCATCCGGGCGATTTTCAGATAATGACGCTGATACTCGACGTTAGCCATACCGCTGCGCTTGCGGTTGCTGATTGACTGGTCGTGCACGTAGTACCGATAAAAAACCTTATCGGTGTAGCGTACGCGACGGGCGTTCAGCATGAGTTCGGTCGTCCACGGGATATCCTGATGGTGCAGGCCGGGTTCAAACTGTAGGTGCAGCTGGTCGATTAGCGAACGGCGATAGATACCCAGCCACACGACGTGCAGATAGCGGTTGGACGCCAGCGCCTTGTTCAGCCATTCTGCGCCGCTCAGCACCGGCGTAGCCTGTAGACGGTCGGCAGGAATAAGCGTTTTTGCCCGGCCCGATCCCCAAAAAACGCGCTCGGCGTTACACTGCGCCACGTCCAGATCGTCCTGTTCCGCCATGGCGATCAGCGTGCTGTACATCTCTGGCGAAAGCGTATCGTCGGCGTCGGGGAAAGTGACATATTTGCCGCGCGCTATCGCCAGCCCGGCGTTGCGGGCGCGGGAAACGCCGCCGTTAGCCTGGTCGATCACGGTGATATGGTCATATTCGCTGGCGTAGCGGTGCGCCAGCTGCGCCGAAGCATCCGTCGAGCCGTCATTGACGATGATGATTTCCAGCGAGGCCAGCGTTTGCGCCAGCATAGAGTCGATAAAAGCCTGAAAGCTGGTTCCGGCGTTGTACATCGGGACGATCGCGCTCAGCAAAGGCGCTGAGGAGGTATCTTGCGGTTTCATGCTCAGGATGACGTCTTCTTTTCTTGTAATGGCCGCTTGCGCGCGCAGATAAAATCATAAATATCGTCGAGCTTGCGATTATCCAGCTCGTAAAGCTGCTCGACGGGATGATTAAACTTATACAGGGCGTGAAAAACAAACGACGACGGCGCGATATGATTCGGCCCGATTAACAGCACGTCGCCCAGCGGACGCTGCTCTTCAACGCAGCAAGGCCCGTAGATCAGGATCACTGGCACATTTTGCGAGTCAGCGATGTAGATGTTGCCCGAGTCGGAGGCGATGTAAAAATCCATCTGGCTGATGGCGTAGGGCAGGCCTTCCAGCGAAACCTTACCGATCATGTTAACGATGTTATCGCTTTCACCCACCACTTTATTGAGCTCGTGCAGGCGAGTAAGTTCATTTGGCGCGCCAAAAACATAAAACAGGCAGGGCAGCCCGCTCAGCCTGTCGAACAGGGCTTTCCAGATCGTCGGCGGAATGGTTTTCGCCTGGTTGCCGGCCGAAATACTGATGCCGATTTTAATCTTGTCCGTTCTGAACACTTCTTCCGGCGTAGTGTCCGGCTTCAGCAGCGGCAGCGTGGCGTGCTTGGGATAGCTTTCTTTGGTCAGCGAACGATCGGCCAGCCTGAGGTAGTTTTCCAGGGTTAGCGAATACTTATCGTGTTCCACGGTGCCGGTCGCGGTCAGATAAAAGATCCCCTGATACCATTTGCGGCGGTACATCGACAGAAACTGCTTGTTGCTCGCGTTACAGCAGGCGGCATAAAACAGATTGGTATTATTGGGATGCAGCAGATAGACGTTTTCATAGCGATTCATCAGCTTCAGGGCCAGCTTCAGCTTGCTGTACGTGCTGCTTTTATGCTCTTCAATATAAAAAATGTCCGCCAGCGTGCTGTCGTGCTCCGCCAGCGGTGCAACGGTACGGCTCAGCAGCGCGTCGCTCTTTTCAAGATGCGCCAGCAGGGGGGTGATATTGACAAAATCGCCGATTTTCGCCGTCTGGATCACCAGATTACGGGCCTCTTTTTTATGGCTGAGTTTCATCAACAGCTTAAAAGGCAGTAAAAGTAAAAACAGCAACACATAATTCACGCTCTGTTCTCCCTGAGCGAAAAGTGCCGGTATTCAGCTGCCACAGATGACGTTTGTAACGTTTTCACCGTGCTCTGATAGCCGTTTTCGGTTATGAGCGTATTCATACTGAAACCTTAAAAGATAAAAATGCGCGTCCGGCCAGGCCAGGGAGCGCGCCAGAATAATGTCTGACCCTCTCAGACATCTCCGATCCGCAAACGTTGCGTGGGCCTAAGAAGCGATCAGCGCAAGATACTGTTTGCAGATTGCTTCGATGCTGTAAGCCTCCAAATCAAGCTGTGAAACATCAGGCGGGTTTGACCAGACGTCCGCGATAGTGTCCGCCAGCGAATCCACATCCAGGTTCGCCAGGCCGCGAGCCAGTTCGCCGGTCATGATCGACACGGGGCCGCCGGGACAGCGCGTACTGACTACGGGCACCTGGCAAATCAGCGCTTCTACCAGCACGTTGCCGAAGCCTTCGCTGTCCGAGCTGACCACCAGCAGCTTCGCGTTGCGGATCCAGGGATAGGGGTTGCTGGTAAAACCTTTAAAAATTACCCGATCCTGAATGCCCAGCGTTAGCGCCAGTTTCTTAATTTTTCCTACTGCTTCATCCGTGCCCTGGCCGATTAAAACCAGCGGCGCGCTTATCCCCGTTTTGGCATAGGCGCGCAGCAGCCTGTCGTGGCGCTTGGTCTGGTGAAAGCGGCCGACGTGGATCAGATAGGGTTCGCCCGCCATCTCGCAGGGCTGCATAGCCGCGGTACGAACGGTATCAAAATCGAAAGGGTTGAAAATGATCCGCTCGTGCTTTGGCTGTATCGCAAAGGAGCGTTTCAAATCGCTGACCACGTACTGAGAGACGCCGATGATATTCCGGTTTTGATATACGCGGCGCGTTTTCAGTTTCTTCTGCCACAGGGAAAAACCCTGCCGGTGGGCCAGATAAGAGGCGGAAAAGACGCCGTGCAGGCAAAACCAGGTCTTGTCCTTGTCGAGATGGCGACAGCGGCTGACGATACGGTCGGTTTTGTGCAGGTGCGATACCACCAGGTCGAAACGGCCCTGCTCTTTTTCGGCCTGCATTATCGCCCGATCCAGGCAGGCTGCGCGCCGGCTCAGCTCCGTAAGTTTCCGCCAGGGCATATGGCAGGTATCCTGAATGACCTGATAATCCAGCCCGGCAGGAATGGCGTAATCGCAGACGGCACGCAGCGAAAACAGCGAAACCCGATGACCGCGCTCTATCAGCCCTTTGGAAAGCGTCAGCACAACTTTCTCCGCGCCCCCGCCGGGCAGACCATCAATGATCATTAATACGCGCTTGGACAATTTTGTACCCTTAGCAGAGAAAATCATGCGGTGCCGACCGATTCCAGGCCACTAACCGCACGAAAAAAAGCATTTTTTTATCTAGTCGGGCAAGTCCCTTGCCGTAGCCCGGTAAAGCTGTCCTGCCGATCCTGTCAGGCTGAGCCAGTTTTATCTGTTTATCTTAGAAAAATAAAAAAGATAGCGCCATAGCCAATCGCTTTCGCGCCGTTGCGCTGCAATTACTGTTGCGTCCCGTCATGCCGCTGTTACCATACCGGCAGAGTTAACACGAGGTTAACGCGGAGCGCCGCATCGACATGAAAAAACCTGCTTTCTTAATCACCATCGATACGGAAGGTGATAATCTCTGGCGTAATCGCTCTGGTCAGGTGACCACCGAAAATGCCGCCTGGCTTGCCCGCTTTCAGCAGCTTTGCGAGAAATATACCTTTAAACCGACCTGGTTGACGAACTATGAAATGGCCGTCGATCCGGTTTATATCGATTTTGCCCGCGATGTTATCGCTCGCGGCCAGGGCGAAGTAGGCATGCATCTGCACGCCTGGAACAGCCCGCCAGCCTATGAATTAACCGACAACGACTGGCAGCATCAGCCCTATCTGATTGAATACCCTCGTGAAGAGATACGCAAAAAAGTCGCTTTTATGACTGAGCTGCTGGAAGAGACGTTTAACGTTAAAATGCTCAGCCACCGTGCGGGACGCTGGGCGTTCAACGAGTATTACGCTCAGCTGCTGGTCGAACACGGCTACCGGGTTGACTGCTCGGTGACGCCGGGCGTTAACTGGCGGTTTTCCCCGGGCGCGCCGCAGGGCAACGGCGGCACGGACTATACGCACTTTCCCCGCTCGGCTTACCATCCCGATAGCGCAGATATTTCTCGTCCCGGCAATTCACCGCTGCTGGAAGTGCCGATGACCATCCGTTATAAGCACTCCGGGCTGATGAATGCGGTTAAACAGGGCTACGATCGCCTGCGCGGCAAGCGCCGCAGCCCTTCCGTTTACTGGCTGCGCCCGACTGGCGGCAACGCGCAGCAGATGATCGACCTGGCGGAAAAAACGCTGGCGGAAGGCGCCGACTACGTAGAGTTTATGCTGCACTCCAGCGAGTTTATGCCCGATGGCAGCCCGACCTTTAAAACGGCGGCCGATATTGACCGGCTCTATGACGATCTGGCGCAGCTGTTCAGCTGGCTGCAAAGCCGCACTCATGGCATGACGCTGGCGGAATATGCCGCCGCGAAAGCCGGCACCTGAACAGAAACGGGGCCGTTAAAGGCCCCGTTTTCTCACCGTCAGCATTTTCCTTTTATAACTCGTCCTGATTTTGCCGTTCAGCAAAAAACGCCCCAGGCCGACCTGCGCGATCCGCGCTCTCACTTTGTCGCCCTGCGAGGTTCCTCGCAGATCGGCATGGTAGCGATTGGCGATATCCAGCCAGTGGCAGGTGATCAAATGCTCATAGCGCGGCGGTAAAACCTCGTCCATATGCGCCGTTGCGGCGATCAGGCAGGCAATTTTGTCGGCATCAATAGCGGACGACAGGCTCTGCTCATGCTTACGGTAGAGATAAAAACCGGCGGAGGTAAACAGCGTTTTTTTGCTCTGCATCAGCAGCTGCGGAAACAGCCAGCTATCTTCGTAGCAGATAAAGTCCGGAAAGGCGTGCTGCTGAATAAGCTCGCGGGAGAAAAACTGGCCGATAAAATGCGCCTGATAATCACGATGGATCAGGAAGCGCTCTACGGCATCATGCGTGGTCAGCTCCTCAGGCTCGGCAGGCTGCCACTGCACCGTGGGCGAGGCGTGCCGCACTTCGATAATTTTACTGAGCAGAATATCCGGCGAGGTCTGGCGCAGCGTCGTCAGCCGGTGCGCCAGCGCGTCGGGCAGCAGCATATCGTCGCCGTCCACCATTAAGACATAATCGCCGCGCGCCAGGCCTACCGCGTGGTTACGCACTTTGCCAACGTTGCGATAGTCGGTATGGCTGCTGCGAAGCTGCGGCAGCCGCGCCGCGTAGCGCTCAATAATGCTCTGCGTCGCATCCGTGGAAGCGTCGTTAACCACGACTATCTCTGCGCGATCGATTGCCGCGCCCAGCGAAGCGACGACGCTTTCCAGCGTATCGGCCAGCGTCTCGCCGCAGTTATGGGCGGCAATCAGTACGCTCAGCGCAGGGCTGTTCATGACTTTTCTTCCGGCGAGGAACCCAGCAGCGGCATCAGCTGCGCCATCACGTTTTCGGCAGAAATATCCGCCATGCGATTGCCCTGTGCGGGTTTCAGTACAAACTGGTTTTTGCCATAGCCGCCGATCAGGCCGGGATCGGTGGGGCCGTACAGCGTGATATTAGGGCGATCCAGCGCCGCCGTTAAATGGCTAAGCCCCGTATCTACCGACACTACCGCGGCGGCGCCCGCTAACGTGCGCGCCACCTGCTCCAGCGTAAGTTTGGGCAGCACTTCCACATAGTCGAAGCCAGCCGCCAGCCGCTGCGCGCGCTGGTGCTCATGTTCCGCGCCCCACGGCAATTTGATCCGCAGGCCGCTGCCGTTCAGCAGCGTAATCAGCTCACGCCACTGCGCTTCCGGCCAGTGCTTTTCATCGCGCGTGGTGGCGTGCAGGAAGACCAGATAGCGGCCGTCATCCGGCGAAGGCTCACGCATAAAATGTCGCGCGATAGCGTAATCGCCAGGCGTCTCCGGCAGCGGATAATTCAAGCTTTTGGCAAACAGCTCGCGCGTGCGCTGCACGGCATGCTGCTGCTTATTGATTTCATGGCGTTGGTCATACCACCAGCTGGCGAAAGGTTCGCGCGCGCTGCGGCTGTCCTGACCATGCTTGACGCCTTTAGCGATGCGCGTCACCAGCGCGGCGCTTTTGATCAGGCCCTGCGCGTCAATCACCATGTCATACTGGCGCGACTGTACTTCGCGCTTGAACAGAAAGCGTTCTTCGCGCACTTCGCTGCCGAACCAGTGCTTGCGCCAGCGGCGGATTGCCACGGGGATAACCCGATCAACCGCCGGATGCCAGGAGGGGATTTGTGCGAAACCTTCTTCTACAACCCAGTCGAAACGGATGCCGGGGATAGCCCGCATGGCGTCGGTGAGGGCGGGCAGCGTGTGCAGGACATCGCCCATTGAGGAGGTTTTTACAATCAGGACGTGCATACAGCCTCCAGAGGCTGACCCAGCAGCGCCGACAGCTCTTCCGCCACGCGCTGCGGCTTAATATCTATCAGGCTCTGGTGATAGCCTTCTTCCGCATCGCCTTTACGGACCTTGTGATAGCCGGTGATCAGCCGGATAACGCGCGCTTTATGCGACAGCGGCGGCGTAAAGTCCGGGCTGCTTGGGCCGTAAAGCGCAACGAGCGGGCGATCCAGCGCGGCGGCGATATGCATCAGGCCGGAGTCGTTGCTGACCACGGCCTGGCAGTGCGCCAGCAGAATGACCGCCTGCTCCAGTTTGGTTTCGCCAGCCAGATTATGGCAGTGCTGGCGCGAGCTTTCTTTCAGGCTTTGCAGGATTTGCTCGCCGGTCTCTTTATCTTTAGCCGAGCCAAACAGCGCGATCTGATAGCCGCTGTCGATCAGCTGCTGCGCCAGCGCGGCATAGTGATAGTGCGGCCAGCGCTTGGCCGGCCCGAATTCCGCGCCGGGACAGAAGCCGATAAGCGGCCGTTCCGCGCTCAGCCTGAAGGCGGCGGCGGTTTCCTGCTTTTCCTGCTCGTTGACGAGCAGCTTCGGCCAGAGCAGCGGCTGCGGCAGATCGCTGGCGCTCGCGATCTGCGCTTTGTCGTAAGCCAGCGCGACGTAGCGCTCAACCATCAACGGAAACGCGGCTTTATCCAGCACGCGGATATCGTTCAGCAGGCCGTAGCGCATCTCGCCGCGCCAGCCTGTACGGGTCTGGATATCGGCAAAGAAAGGCACCAGCGCGGATTTAAAGGAGTTGGGCAGGACGTAAGCGCGATCGTAACCCTTATCGCGCAGCGAGCGGCCCAGACGGCGGCGCTCGCCCAGCGCCAACGCGCCGTGGCCCAGCGGCATCGCCAGCGCCTCGTTGACTTCCGGCATCCGCGACAGCAGCGGACGGCACCACGCGGGGGCCATCACGTCAATTGTGGCTTCAGGCCAGCGCTGTTTCAGCGTGCGATAAAGGCTTTGCGACATCATCATATCGCCGACCCAGGATGGCCCGATCACCAAAATTTTCATTGCCGGATCCGTCCCGTTACGCGTTGCGATTCAGCCAGGCCATATACTCGGCCACGCCTTCTGCCACGGTTTTAAACGGCTTATCGTAGCCCGCCGCGCGCAGTTTGGTCAGGTCCGCCAGCGTATAGGCCTGGTAACGTCCTTTCAGTTTTTCCGGGAAAGGAATGTATTCGATCTGGCCTTTCTGATGGAAATTCAGCGCGGCGTCGGCCACTTCCTGGAAAGATTCGGCACGGCCGGTTCCGCAGTTAAAAATGCCGGAAACGCCGTTTTCCCAGAACCACAGATTGACGGCGGCGACGTCTTCCACATAGATAAAGTCGCGCTTAAAGTTATCGCTGCCTTCAAACAGTTTTGGATTTTCGCCGTTGTTCAGCTGGGTGTTCAGATGGAAAGCCACGCTCGCCATGCTGCCTTTATGCCCTTCGCGCGGGCCATACACGTTGAAGTAGCGGAAGCCGCAAATCTGCGACTGCGCTTCCGGCAGGATCTCACGTACATAGTGGTCAAACAGCATTTTGGAATAGCCGTAGACGTTCAGCGGCTGCTCATACTGACGCTCTTCGATAAAGTTATCGTTGCGGCCGCCGTAAGTCGCGGCGGAAGAGGCGTACAGGAAAGGGATCTGACGCTCAAGACAGTAGTGCAGCAGCTCTTTGGAGTACTGATAGTTGTTATCCATCATGTATTTGCCGTCCCACTCGGTGGTGGAAGAGCAGGCGCCTTCGTGGAAAACCGCCTCGACGTCGCCAAAGTCTTCATCGGCCAGAATGGCGATCAGGAAATCTTCTTTATCCATATAATCGGCAATATTCAGATCCGCCAGGTTGGCGAATTTGGTGCCGTCTTTCAGGTTGTCGACCACCAGAATATCGGTGTGGCCTTTGTCATTCAGCGCTTTGATGATGTTACTACCGATAAATCCCGCGCCGCCAGTGACGATAATCATGAGTTTTAACCTTTAAGAATGTGGGTGAAACACAAAGTTCACGCGCTAATGCCTGATATCATAACATCTCAGCCCGCCTCAAACAGCCGGATGACTCCGTAAGAGAAGGTAAATTCCGGCCGGAGGCGGCAAACTACTTCAGCTTTTCCGCGTCGGTCAGATAGCGTACTTTGCGGGTATAATCCTGGCCCTTGAACGTCAGCGGCGTATCAGGGGATTGCAAATATTTTTGCCATTCATCCAGCGGGAACCCGCCGTGCGCGCCCACTACTTCTTTAGGAATGGCTGCTGTAGTGCCACCGATTTTTTTAGAAACCGGCCAGTTTACCCAGTCACCTAAATTAACCGTTTTGAAATCCAGCAGATCCAGAAGCGCGGCCAGCGGCAGCTGATCGGTCGGCGGCTGCGAATCATCCAGAATTTCCCAGGTATCTTTAAACATCGCCAGCCACAACGGACAGAGGCGTTTCCAGGTCGACCGGGTAGCAACGAGAAAGGCGCTGTTGGCATGATCCTGCAAAAAAGGTCGGATGGTGTGCCGATAGTACGCCGGGCGTTTTTCTTCCGGCGCGCTCATCAGCTTGGCGGCCATTTTCCCCTGACGGAAGCTGGAATAGAGATGGTTGTCCCGCACGTTGATTTCCGGCATTTTCAGTAAATTGAGATCGGAATCGATCATCAAAATGCCGTCCGTCTCGGCATACAAAGGCGCTTGTATTTTGATCAGGCGACTGCGGTAAATTTGCTTATAACGATAGCTCTCTTCCCGCACGGGCACATCCAGCGTCACCACGCGCGTTTTCTCCGGCAGCTGGCCGAAAGCTTCGACAGGCTGGTCGCTGACGATGACGATTTCCTGTGCCGCAGGCGCGAAGCGCGAGGCGAACAGCGCGCTCAGCCTGGCCTCTTCAACAAAATCCGCGCCCGTACAAGGAATAACAACAGAGGTCACCGGAACAGCGCCCTGAACTTCTGGCTGTTGATACGAAATATTATGCCGTGCGCGAATATGCCGAAATCGGGGGTTCAAAAATTCAAACATGCGATGAGTTTCCATAAGCCGCAGTTTTCAAAATGGTTTCCACGCCAGAGACGTAGTGCTCAATGGCATAGTGTTCTTTGACGTGCTGGTTTGCCTGGCGCAGAAGCTGCTGGCGCTTTTCAGCATCAAGCCACAGCGTTTCCATCTGTTTGAACAGGCCCTGCGTATCGCCATAATCAAACAGCAGGCCGGTTTTGTTATGCTCAATAAGCTCCGCCGTGCCGGTGACTTTTGAACCGATTACAGCGGTGTTGAGCAGCATCGCTTCCAACACCACGCGCGGCAGGCCTTCGCTTTTCGACGCCAGAATAAAAACGTCGAAAGCAGCCAGATAATCCAGCGGGTTGCTGCGAAAACCGGTAAAAATCACGCGATCCTGAATCCCGGCCTGCGCCGCCTGCTGCTGCAGTGCCGCCAGCTCCGGCCCTTCGCCCAATATCACCATACGCCAGTCGGCTTTGGGAAAAGCAGCGGCAAACTTCGCCAACGCCTGCAAGGTATGGTGATTGGATTTTCTGGCAATCAGCGAGCCGATACTGCCGAAAACAAAGGTATCGTCGGTTACGTCCGGCAGCTGCCGGCGCATGGCGGCCCGTTCCGGTAACGGTTGATAAATATCGATGGCGTTAAAAACGGTAAGGCATTTTTCCGCCGCTACGCCGTTGGCCAGCAACACTTCGCGTACGCCGTTGGAGACGGCGATAACCGCATCGGCGCGCCGGTTGACCATCGCAACCAGCTCGCGGTCCAGCACCGGCTCAATACGGCAGTGCTGCACCACGCTGACGGGCAGATCGCGGGCAGCCAGATAGCCTTCGGCGTTGGAGCCGGGCTGATTATTCATATACAACATATCGCTCTGTTGCTGAATAAGCAGCTGGCGAATAGCGCGGGCGTTGGGCCGGATGCGCCATAGCTTATCGACAAAACGTGTGGCTTTCAGCCGCAGGCCGCGATGGAAAAACACCAGCGAACGCAGCAGCTCTTTAAGCAGCTTCGCCCAGCGCGGCTGTTTGCGCTGGGCAATAAAGGTAACGGGGATAGCCAGCGAAGCCAGCACCTGCTCAATGGAATCCCCGCTGCCGCGCCGGTAGTTATGGTAAAAGCAGCAGCGGATATCAAACTGGCTGCGATCGATACGCTTCAGCAGCTCCAGCATACTGTTGGTGCCGCCGCCCCATTCATTGCCGGTATCCAGTAACAGAATTTTTTTACGCTGTGGCGCCATCATGCCGCTTCCAGACTCGTTTAGCCGACGTGATGCGGCATGAAGATTAATCGTTGCCCAGTTCCAGCTTCAGGCCGGAAAAGTAAGTATTGATATAGCGGACGCCCGCGCTGTCGGCGAGGCTTTCCGTTATGGCGTTCAGCGCGCGGCTGGCCGGCACAAATTCAGGCTTGCCCGGGCAGGCTTTCACGCCCTTGAACGGATTACGCGGCGGCGTCGGTTTCGCGACGGTCGGCGGCGCCTGACGGCCTGCGTTTTGTGGCTCGTTCAGCAGCTGACCCGGACTGACCAGCGTGATATCGGCTGGCAGCGTCGGCAGCATCTGTTGCAGTACTTTCACCGTAGTCGGGTGTGGGTGCCCAATAGCAATCGCGGAGCCGTCGCGCTGGGCCAGATGCACCGCGCGCAAAAACTGTTTGCGAATATCGGCTTCGTTTTGCGTATCGTCCAGAAAGACGCGGCGCTTAATCACTTTAACGCTGGTGCCCGCTGCGGCACGGGTCGACTGACTGTTGCCGATGGTCATGCTGTCGAGAAAATAAAAGTTGTAGTGGTTCAGCACCTGCATCACTTTCTGCATGCCCGGCAGGCTGGAAGTCATCGCGCTGCCCATATGGTTGTTCAGCCCCACGGCGTAGGGAACTTTAGCCACGGCCTCCCGGATAATCCGCTCTACCTCTTCGCTGGACATGTCCGGGCGCAGCGTGTTTTTTTCCAGCGGCTGTTTGCTGAGCGGCGCCATCGGCAGATGGATCAGCACCTCATGTCCCCGCTGGTGGGCTTTCGTTGCCATTTCATGAGCATGGGTAGCGTCCGGCAATACCGCCACGGAAATGGCTGCCGGCATTTGTAATACCTGGTTTTCCTGCGCCGGACGATAGCCAAAATCGTCAATGACGATAGCGAGTTTACCCGCGTGCGCCGAACAGGCCATCAGCAGACCCGTCAGCGCGCCGCTGAATTTATAAAGATAAGACAAAAGTTATTTTCCCAACCACGGAAGTGGATTAACGGCCTGTCCCTGGCGGCGGATTTCAAAATAGAGCGAAGGCGTGCCGCGCCCGCCGCTGGTGCCGACCAGCGCAATCGGCTGGCCTGCCCTGACCTGAGCGCCCACGCTGACCAGCGCGCTCTGATTGTAGCCGTACAGGCTCATATCGCCTTTGCCATGTTCCACCACCACCACCAGACCATAGCCCTGTAGCCAGTCCGCCATCAGCACGCGACCGTCGGCAACGGCTTTGACTTCCCGGCCTTCCGGCGCGTCGATCACCAGTCCTTTCCAGCGCAGTTCACCCTGCAGCTGCTCGCCGAAACGGTGCTCAAGGGTGCCGCGCACTGGCCACAGCAGCTGGCCGCCGGGCCTGCCCAGACCGCCGGTTCTCGCCATCAGCGAGCGCTCGCCCTCGGTAGGTTTATAGGTGGTGCCTTTGCTTTTAGCCTGCGCCTCACGTTCGCGCACGCGCTGCGCTTCTTTGGCCTCTTTTTCGGCTCTGGCGCGGGCTTCCCGCTCCGCTTTGGCGATCTTATCGCGCAGGCGGCTCTCGTTCGCTCGCATCTCTTCCAGCTGCGCCTGGTCTTTCTCCAGCGAGGATTCCAGCGTGGTCAGCGTTTTCTGGCGCGCCGCACGAGCGCTTTCCAGCTTCTGCTGCTGGACTTCCTGCTGCGAAAGCATCGCTTTCTGCTTCGCCTGCTTGTCGACCAGCGAGGTTTTCTGGGAAGAGAGATCGCTGCGCGTTTTTTTCAGATCGTCGATCGATTTCTGGCGCGCATCGTTCAGGTAGCCGAAGTAGGCCAGGATACGTTCGCTACGCTGGCTCTCTTCGCTGCTCAGCAGCAGCTGTAAACCGTTGTGCTGGCCCTGGCGAAAGGCGGCGTCCAGCTGCTCGGCCAGCATTTTTTCCTGCTTCGCCTGCTGGGTTTGCAGTTTGCCGATCGAGGCGGTAAGCGCCGCGATCTCGCCATTGAGCGCGCCAAGCGTACGCTGGGTTTCACGCAGCTGTCGGCTGGCCTGGGCAATGATTTTTTCCTGGCTTTGCAGCTGGTCGAGCAGCTTGCTGCGCTGCTGTTTTTGCTGCTGAACGCTTTTTTCTTTGGCGGCGATATCGGCACGCAGGCTGGAGAGCGCGGATTTCGTGTCGTCTGCGTGGCCGATAGCGGGCAGCAGAAGCAGGCCAGCGCAAAACAGGCTGGCTGACAGCGTGAACATGCCCGATCGTAACGGGGGTGCAGAGGCCAATCCGTTAGCTGGGGTTCGTTGATATGAAACTGTCGCTTTTTCCCTCATAGGAGGAGGATTATTCCACGATGAACAGCGCCTTACCAGCCTCGCCGGCGGGTTTTGCGTTTCCATCGGTGACAAAGCGAGGCGGCTGACCGGAAAGCGCAGACGCAAAGAGGGTCGCTGCGCAATTAATCGCCAGTCAGGATTGCTGCGTTAACCTTCGGATCGAACGTTTATGACATAAGCCAATTTTTTTGGGAAATTTGCCGCAGAAAAAGCAACTCTGACGGCATCGCGTCTGTACATGAAACGCCTGGCAGGTATACTCAGAAGCCTTGTTTTCGCTTATTAACCCTTTCGGGAGTTGTTACCCCTCATGCAAGATATTATGCAGTTCGCAGGCAATCATACCCTTCTTAGTCTGGCATGGGTCGTCCTGCTGGTTTTGGTGATCGTGACCACTGTTAAGGGCATGTTCTCCAAGGTAAAAACCATCAGTCGCGGCGAAGCAACGCGTCTGATTAATAAAGAAGAAGCCGTGGTAGTGGACGTGCGCGGGCGCGATGACTTCCGTAAAGGCCATATTTCTAACGCGATCAACGTGCTGGCTGCCGATATCAAAAAGGGCAGCTTTGGCGAACTGGAAAAACACAAAACCAAGCCGGTTATCGTGGTGTGCGCTAACGGCGTTTCTGCAGCCGATCCTGCTGCGCAGCTGAACGCCGCCGGTTTTGAACAGGTTTTCATTCTGAAAGACGGCGTGGCTGGCTGGAGCGGTGAAAACCTTCCGCTGGTGCGTGGCAAATAATTTCTGGAGACGAAGGTATGGCAAACGTTGAGATCTACACCAAAGCAACCTGTCCTTTCTGTCATCGCGCCAAAGCGCTGCTGGCTCAGAAAGGCGTAGCGTTCCAGGAAATCGCTATCGACGGCGACGCTGAGAAGCGCGAAGAGATGATCAAACGCAGCGGCCGTACCACCGTTCCGCAGATTTTCATCGATGCACAGCATATTGGCGGCTGTGACGACCTCTATGCCCTCGAGGGCCGCCAGGGCCTCGACCCGCTGCTGCAGTAACGCGGGCAAGTGGCGCAATAACGGATTATTAACCCATAGGATTTTAAAATGTCAGAACAAAATAACACCGAGATGTCTTTCCAGATCCAGCGTATCTATACTAAAGACGTCTCTTTTGAAGCACCAAATGCGCCGCAGGTTTTCCAGAAAGAGTGGGAACCAGAAGTGAAACTGGATCTGGATACGGCATCCACTCTGCTGGCTGATGACGTATACGAAGTGGTTCTGCGCGTAACCGTGACCGCCACCGTGGGCGAAGATACGGCTTTCCTGTGCGAAGTGCAGCAGGCGGGCATCTTCTCCGTGGCCGGCATTGACGGCAACCAGATGGCGCATTGCCTGGGCGCATACTGCCCGAACATCCTGTTCCCTTATGCGCGCGAATGCATTACCAGCCTGGTTTCCCGTGGGACCTTCCCGCAGCTTAACCTGGCGCCGGTTAACTTTGACGCGCTGTTTATGAACTATCTGCAGCAGCAGTCAGGTGAAGGCGCCGCTCCGCAACAGGATGCATAATGCCTGCCTCAATGAGTGTACTCGGTGCCGGCTCGTACGGCACCGCCCTGGCTATCACGCTGGCCCGTAACGGACACGACGTGGTGATGTGGGGCCATAACCCACAGCATCTGGCGCAGCTCCAGGCTGACCGCTGCAATGCGGCTTTTCTGCCCGATGTTCCTTTTCCCGATTCGCTGAGCCTTGAGAGCGACCTGGCGACGGCTATTGCCGCCAGCCGCGATCTGCTGGTGGTTGTGCCCAGCCATGTGTTCGGCGATCTGTTACAACAAATTAAACCGCACCTGCGCAGCGACTCCCGCATTGTCTGGGCCACCAAAGGGCTTGAAAAAGAGACCGGGCGGCTGCTGCAGGACGTGGCGCGCGAAATCCTGGGTGACGATCTGCCGCTGGCGATTGTGTCCGGCCCGACCTTTGCCAAAGAGCTGGCGGCGGGCATGCCGACGGCGATCGCGCTGGCCGCGACGGATGCCGAATTTGCCGACGATTTACAGCAGCTGCTCCACTGCGGCAAAAGCTTTCGCGTTTATAACAACCCAGATTTCACCGGCGTGCAGCTTGGCGGCGCGGTAAAAAACGTTATCGCCATCGGCGCGGGTATTTCTGACGGTATCGGCTTTGGCGCCAACGCCAGAACGGCGCTGATTACCCGGGGCCTGGCGGAGATGACCCGGCTGGGCGTAGCGCTGGGGGCCGATCCCGCCACCTTTATGGGCATGGCGGGACTGGGCGATCTGGTGCTGACCTGTACCGATAATCAGTCGCGCAACCGCCGCTTCGGCATGATGCTGGGGCAGGGAATGGACGTGACGGCGGCGCAAAATACTATCGGGCAGGTAGTGGAAGGATTCCGAAATACCAAAGAGGTGAGGGCGCTGGCCGCACGCTGCGGCGTGGAGATGCCGATAACCGAGCAAATTTATCAGGTATTGTATTGCGAAAAGAACGCGCGGGAGGCAGCATTAAGCCTGCTTGGGCGTACACGGAAAGACGAAAACAGCATCAGCTGAGACAGGGAAGCGCCGCAGTATTCTGTTATTTGATTGGGAGTAGAGTAATGCCGTGTGTAGAGCCCGGGGTGGTCTGGGATTATATCAAAGAGGAAGCGCGGGCGCTGGCGGAAGGCGAGCCGATGCTGGCCAGTTTTTACCACGCTACCTTGTTAAAGCACGATGATCTGGGGAGCGCGCTGAGCTATATGCTGGCTAACAAGCTGGCTAACCCAATCATGCCCGCTATCGCCATCCGCGAGATCGTCCAGGAGGCCTATAAGCAGGACGCCTCTATGATCCAGTCGGCCGCCTGCGACATTCAGGCCGTACGCCAGCGCGATCCCGCCATCGATAAATACTCTACGCCCCTGCTCTACCTGAAAGGGTTTCATGCTCTACAGGCTTACCGTATCGGCCACTGGCTGTGGAATGAAGGCCGCCGTGCGCTGGCCATCTATCTGCAAAACGAAATCTCTGTCTCTTTTGCCGTAGATATTCATCCGGCCGCGAAGATCGGGCGCGGCATCATGCTCGACCACGCCACAGGCATTGTCGTGGGCGAAACCGCCGTGATTGAAGATGATGTTTCTATCCTGCAATCGGTGACGCTGGGCGGGACGGGCAAGACCAGCGGCGACCGTCATCCTAAAATCCGCGAAGGCGTGATGATTGGCGCAGGCGCGAAAGTGCTGGGCAATATTGAAGTGGGACGCGGTGCCAAAATCGGCGCCGGTTCCGTGGTGCTACAGCCCGTGCCGCCGCATACCACGGCGGCCGGCGTACCGGCGCGCATCGTCGGCAAACCCAGTAGCGACAAACCGTCAATGGAGATGGATCAGCACTTCAACGGTATGGTGCCGGGCTTTGAGTTCGGCGACGGTATTTAGCTTTTAATCAGCGCGCCCGCATAGTCCAGCTGGCGCCACGCTTCATAAACCACCACGGAAACCGCATTCGACAGGTTCATGCTGCGGCTGTCCGGCTGCATTGGAATACGAATTTTCTGCGCCGCAGGCAGCGCGTCCAGGATCTCTTTGGGCAGGCCGCGCGTTTCCGGGCCGAATAGCAAATAATCCCCTTTCTGATAGCTTACGGCGCTGTGCGCGGGCGTGCCCTTGGTGGTCAACGCAAACAGGCGCTGCGGCTGTTCGGCTGCCAGAAAAGCCGCATAGTCGGCGTGACGCTGGATGGCGGTGAATTCATGGTAATCCAGACCAGCCCGGCGCAGACGCTTATCATCCCAGGTAAAACCCAGCGGCTCAATCAGATGCAGGCGAAAGCCTGTATTGGCACACAGACGAATAATATTGCCCGTGTTTGGGGGGATTTCAGGTTCAAAAAGTACGATATTCAGCATCAGCAGCGGCCCTCGTTCACAAGGGCCGCAGCATAGCAAATTCAGCTGTTGCTGGTATAGAGCGGCAGCCAGAGCGTCAGTCGCAGTCCGCCAAGCGGGCTGTCATCTGCTTTCACCCAGCCGCGATGTTGCTGAATGGCGGTTTCCACAATCGCCAGCCCCAGGCCGGTGCCGCCAGATTCACGGTCGCGCGCCTCGTCGGTACGGTAAAACGGCCGGAAAATCTGCTCGCGATCTTCCGCGCTGACGCCCGGGCCATCATCATCCACATGGATGGTAATACCCTGTTTATCCACGGAAAAGCTGACTACGATACGGCTATGAGAATAGCGCAGCGCGTTACGAACGATATTTTCCAGCGCACTATCCAGCGCGCTCGGGTTGCCGTAAAGCGGCCACGGCCCTGGCGGATAGGGGACTTCCAGCGTTTTGCCCATCTGCTCCGCTTCAAACCGGGCGTCGTCCAGCACGCCTGACCAGAGATGATTGGCCTTCATGGCTTCGCTGACCAGCGCGTTCTTATGCTGGGTGCGCGACAGCACCAGCAGATCGTTGATCATGCCATCCAGCCTTTGCGCCTCCATCTCAATGCGCTGTAGCTCTTTACCTTCACCCTGGCGACGACGCATCAGCGCGGTAGCCAGCTGTAATCGCGTCAGCGGCGTGCGCAGCTCGTGCGAGATATCGGACAACAGACGCTGCTGCGCGGTCATCATTCGCTCCAGCGCGCTCACCATCTGGTTGAAGCTGGAACCGGCGGCGAGAAACTCCTGCGGGCCAGATTCGAGCTCAGGGCGTTGCCGCAGATTGCCGGCGGCCACGTCATCGGCCGCGTGTTTCAGTTTGCGCGCCGGTTTCGCCAGGCTCCACGCCAGCCAGAGCAGCAGCGGCGAGCTGATCAGCATGGTGACTATCAGCAGCAGCAGCGGGCGGTCAAACAGCAGGTTGATAAAATCCAGCTGCGAACTGCCGGCAGGCCTGATCAGATAGAGCTGATAGCTGTCTTCGCCATCGCGCACGGAAAACGGCCCGAGCATCTCTGTGCGGCCATATTTCTTTTTCTGCGGGTGATCGGCGTTATCGGACTGGCCGATAAAGTTACGGATAACCTGCATCTCGTTATGCTGCGCGCCGATGACGCGGCCTTCGCTCGTC